>PDWJ01001004.1_pt1 | contig 37092 bp, 35 predicted proteins | sample 1430881 | NCBI WGS metagenome assembly PDWJ01 (sample SAMN01162460, study PRJNA174530) | Oral metagenome, whole genome shotgun sequencing project. | biome: Marine environment; feature: Marine mammal; material: Swab sample of the gingival sulcus; isolation source: swab sample of gingival sulcus...
AAAAACACCTTCTTGAGTTGAAATTAAACTCAGAAAATAAGATTTACCTATCTAAGAGTACAGAAAGCAAGAAAATCTGTTAGTGATGAATAATCTGGGATAAGTCCTTTGGATATTTTAATGAATAACACTACCTTAGCAGACAATGGAAATATATCCTGCAATAGGACTATAAGCGGTGCGCAGCATCCGACGTGCAGTTTGCACTTTTTGAACTCTGAGTTAAACATCTATGATGAAACCAACACTTTTTATATTTTCCGGGCTTCCGGGAACTGGAAAATCAGCTATAGCGAAAGAACTTGCAAAAATTCTAAGAACCACCTATTTACGAATTGATACTATTGAGCAAGCGATAAGAGATTTATGTGATTTTAAGGTTGAGGGAGAAGGCTACAGACTTTCACATAAGGTAGCCTCAGATAATCTTAGACTAGGTAGGTGTTGCTACTTTTTATAAATTTAATCACGCCAAAGAAGATGACACAACAGGAAACTGACAAAAAAAGAGCACAACTTTTGTTTTGTTTGAATGTTATTTGAAATTTTCAAACAGCTTAAAATAATATGCACTGACATGCTCATGCAGGGCACACACAAAAACCGAAAATGACAATGAAAAAGTTTTTAGAATGGGGAAATGCCAATCCAAAAAAGTTATTTGAGATTGACGGACTTGGAGCTATCATATCTGCCATTTTATTAGGTATTATTTTGGTCAGGTTTGAGAGTTTTTTTGGAATCCCTGTATCAACCTTATACTTTTTGGCATCATTACCTATATTTTTCGCCATTTATGATTTTTACATCTACTACAGAGTTGATAAAGATCTAGGGAAATACTTAAAGATAATTGGAATCACAAACTTAATATATTGCTTTCTATCAATCGGGTTGGCTATTTATCATAGAGAAGAAATTACGAATTTGGGCTGGATTTATATTTTGACAGAAATTCTTATTGTATCTACGGTAGCAATTATTGAATTAGGAGTTGCAAAAAGACAATTAGAATCAAGAAAAGCTTGATAAAAACAAAAATAGATTAGAAATATAAAAGAAACCCAGTAGCTAATAAAAACACAAAAGAATAGCCCACAATCAAGCACCCGACCCTGCCCAATAATGGACAGGGAGAAGCTCGTACACCCTCTCTACCAACCACCCGATATAAGGCGGTTCTCAAAAATAGGAGAAACAGATTTATAATTTTCTATAAAACTTATCAGCTTTTTTTGAAAACAACAATCGTTTTATAATGTTAAACCCTATTAAAACAGAATAACATGCATCCATATATTAATGAAGAACACGATCTAATTCGTCAAACAGTTAGAGATTTTGCAGAAAGAGAAATAAAACCTATTGCCGGAAAGCTTGATGAGAACGCTGAGTTTTCTCCCGAGATTACCAAAAGTATGGGTGATCTGGGTTTGTTTGGCATGACCCTACCCGAAAAATACGGCGGTCAGGGAATGGACTATCTTTCCTACATTATCGCTGTTGAAGAACTCTCACGTGTAGACAGTTCACAGGCTGCTACGCTTGCGGCTCACAACTCATTGGGTATCGGTCCGATTTATGACTTCGGAAACGAGGAACAGAAAATGAAATATCTGCCACCGCTCTGCACCGGAGAAAAATTATGGGCTTTCGGTCTGACAGAACCGGATGCCGGATCAGATTCCAGAGGGTCACGAACGAGGGTCAAGCTTGAAAATGATGAATGGGTAATCAATGGGTCTAAGATATTCATTACCAACTCGTCATCAGAAATGTCAGCAGGAGTTACCGTACAAGCAGTGAGTGATGTCATTGACGGAAAAAAAGTTTTCAGCACGATCCTCATGGATAAAGACACAAAAGGTTACAAAGCGCTCCCCATGCACGGTAAGATGATGTGGCGAGCTTCAGATACCGGAGAATTATTCTTTGACAATTGCAGAGTGCCTAAAGAAAATTTATTGGGTGAAATTGGGCAAGGGTCAAAGATTATGTTGGCAACCTTAGACAAAGGTCGTTTATCCATTGCTGCAATGGGTTTGGGACTTGCACAAGGAGCTTACGAATTGGCTTTTGAATATGCAAAAGAACGTAAACAGTTCGGAAAAGCAATTGGTAAATTCCAAGCAATAGCCTTTAAACTTGCTGATATGGCAACGAAGATTGAATTGGCTAGAAATCTGCTTTATAAAGCGTGTTGGCTGCTGGAAATCGGACAACCATTTGCAAAAGAAGCTGCGATGTCAAAATTATACTGTAGTGAAATAGCAAAGGAAGTAGCCGATGAAGCTGTTCAGATACACGGTGGCTACGGACTAATGAAAGACTACGACATCGAACGTTTTTTCAGAGATCAACGTATCTTGCAAATCGGTGAAGGCACTTCCGAGATTCAGAAATTGGTAATTGCACGTTATATCGGAGTTTGATAATTCTTAATTGGAAGTTTATCTCTAAAGTCCGACTTCTTTGTTTTCTTAAAATCACAAATTCACATACAAATTTTATATATTTGTAGAAAATCATAACAGTAAAAAAGACATGGCTTATAGTAAAGAACAAGTATTAGATGCCTTAAAAGGAGTACTTTACTTCCCTAAGGCGGACAATATTGTATCCTTAGATATGGTTAAAAACATTGAAACAACGAATAACAGTATTCAGTTTACAATTGTTTTTCCAAGTTCGAATGACAAAACAACCCCTATTATTAAGCAAGCCTGCGTAAAGGCGATCAAAGACAGCTTAGGTTTAAATATTGATCCTGAAAAAGACATCATCATCAAGGGGGCGGATGAAATTGACGGACAAGCACCGTTAGCTGCCGTAAAAAACATTATAGCGGTAGCTTCAGGAAAAGGCGGCGTTGGTAAATCTACAGTATCCACCAATTTAGCTATTGCCTTGGGTAAAACAGGGGCTAAAGTAGGTTTGATTGATGCAGATATTTTCGGACCTTCAATTCCCTTGATGTTTGGAGCTCAGGACGAGCGTCCGGAAGTTCAAGGAACAAATGAAAAACCAATTATTTTCCCATTGGAAAAACACGGTATCAAGGTTTTATCTATCGGTTTCTTCGTAGAACCTGACAAAGCATTGATTTGGAGAGGCTCTATGGCAACATCTGCGTTAAAGCAATTGTTTCATGATGCTAAATGGGGAGAACTTGACTATTTGGTGATTGACCTGCCTCCGGGCACAAGCGACATTCACCTTACGATGGTTCAAGAAATCGGAGTTACAGGAAGTATTATTGTTACAACACCACAGGAAGTAGCACTTGCAGATGCCAGAAAAGCATTTGGAATGTTCCGTCAGGATCAAATTAATGTTCCTATCATTGGTCTTGTAGAAAACATGTCCTACTTTACACCTGAAGAACTTCCTGATAATAAGTATTACATCTTTGGAAAAGAAGGTGGTGAAAAATTAGCAAAGGAATATGACGTGAACTACCTTGGAGGTATCCCATTGGTTCAAAGCATCAGAGAAGGTGGCGACTTAGGGAAACCTAGCGTATTGGATGATAATTCTCCTGTGAAAAAAGCATTTGAAAAGCTTGCCAAGAACGTCATCGAAAAGATTGATGAGAGAAACAACACGCTTCCACCAACACAAAAAGTCGAAATTACAGAACAATAAATAATCTAAGACATTTTAATAATGAGCAATAAACAAGAATTAGAGAAGAAGGTTTTAAATGTTATTGAACAAGTTCGTCCATACCTTCAAGCTGACGGGGGAGATATCAAATTCCTTGAGTTGACAGATGACTTAGTCGTTAATGTCGAATTACAAGGAGCTTGCGGAGCTTGCCCTTATAGCACAATGACTTTAAAAAACGGAGTGGAAGAAGCTGTTAAAAAGGCTGTTCCTGAGATTGTTTCCGTAGAATCAATACAGCCGTTCGAGTAACCATCTAAAGTGTATTAATAAGCAAAAGCCATCCATATTTTGGATGGCTTTTGTTTATTTTATGATAAATATTTTGCAACAATTGGCATCCGCCTGCCCATGCCAAATGCCTTTGGGGAAACCCTTAATATCGGCGCTGTTTGATAACGCTTATACTCATTGGTGTTAACCAGTTTAAGTATTCTATCCACTAATTGTTTCTCAAAACCCATACTCGTCAATTCTGCCGGACTCTTTCGTTCCTCAATGTAATGGAATAATATTTTATCAAGAATGTCATAATCAGGCAAAGAATCTGCGTCTTTTTGATCAGGGCGCAACTCTGCGGATGGAGGCTTCACAATGGTATTGACAGGAATCACCTCGGCATCTCTGTTAATATATCGCGCCAAAGCAAAAACATCTGTTTTGTAAACATCGCCCAACACCGACAAACCACCATTCATATCGCCATACAAAGTACCGTAACCAACAGCTGCTTCACTTTTATTGGAGGTATTTAACAAAACATACCCAAACTTATTTGATAAACCCATCAATAACACACCCCGAATTCGCGCTTGAATATTCTCCTCCGCAATTCCGAAAGGCAAATCCTTGAAGTAAGGAGAAAGTGCCATTTCAACAGCTTCCACAGAATATTGAACCGGTATAATATCATATTTCACACCCAAATTTTCCGCCAAATCTTTTGCGTCTTTCACAGAATGATCACTAGAAAACTTAGAAGGAAGAAGTACCGCATATACGTTTTCTGCCCCCAAAGCCTTTTCAGCAATTACCAATGTAACAGCAGAATCGATACCTCCCGACAAACCCAGAATGACTTTTGAAAATCCTAACTTTTCAAAATAATTTCGCAAACCCAAAACCAAGGCATCATGTATCAATTTAACCTTTTCATCCTTCACATCTGAAATAAGCTCATAATCTTTTTCGGTGTCATAAATAAGAAAGTCCTCTTCAAAATAATTCGCCTCATTAATGATTGCGCCTTTAGCATCCAAAACCAAAGAACCACCATCAAAGATCAACTCTGTTTGAGCACCAATATGATTTACGTATAACAAAGGCAGGTTGTACTTAATGGAATTAGCCTTTAGCACCTCTTTACGGATTTTTGCTTGCTCATGATGAAAAGGTGAAGCAGCAATGTTAACCATAATATCCGGTTCTTGCTTTATCAAACAATCCATCGGCGAAACAGAATACATGGGCAACTCATCAACATCCCAAATATCTTCACAAATAGTCAAAGCAATCTTTAACCCTTTGTAATTGACAATTTGAAAATCTTTTCCCGATTCAAAATAGCGATATTCATCAAAAATGTCATAATTAGGCAATAAAGATTTATGCACAAATTGCTTTAACATTCCATTCTCAATAAATACAGCGGCATTGAAAAGCGGCTTACCTCTTCCCGATTGATTACGAACAGGCGTTCCCACAATCACAGCAATATCTTTACACTCCTTCGCTATTTCCTCAACTGCGATTTCACATTTATTTATAAAATCATCAAACTCTAAAAAATCTCTCGGTGGATAACCGGAAATTGCCAACTCAGAAAAAACAAGAAGTTCAACACCCAATGATTTAGATTTCCTTATTTCATCAATCATCTTTTGTGTATTCTTCTCAAAGTTTCCGATATGATAATTAAGCTGAGCTAATGCTATCTTCATATTTCTTCTATTTTTTTACCTTGACATTCTGTAGATAGAACTTCGAACATACTTTATACAAAGCAGACTGCACTTTTGAGCCACACATCTTCTGCATGCAGCAGAAAACCAACTGCTTCAAGCTTATAAAACCTCAGCTTGCAGTGCATATTGAACACAGCAAGCTGATGACTTCATACAACGCATAAATTATTAGGAATAATAATTTTCGAAATAACCTAAACTACAAATCTAATGCCTGCAAAAATAGTATATTTTAGATGTCTGATTAATTTAAATAACCAAGACCTACACCCATGTGTATTGTAGAATATCCCGTTGGAGAATAAGCTCCACCAAAACTCAAACTAAGAATAGCAAGACGAAAACGAACACCTCCCGATAATTCTACATGAGAGGTAGATACTTCAATGGATGTCGGATCCACAATTTTGCTGGCTACCCATTGATTGTTTTCTCCATCATAATTAACGAATGGATATTCTCCTTCAACATGAAACCTTGTGTCAGAGTTTGAATAACCAAGACCACCATAAAGCGTCAATATACCAAACTCTCTAGATATCAACATATCAAAACGGTAACCGGTTGTTGAAAGTTCAGCGGATTGCGATGAGACATCTAGAGCAATCGATTGAACATCATCACCATAAATCTCATTAAGGTCTTCTTCATTAAAGAAAGGTCCTAATACAGCAATTTTTGTTTTAAACCATGCTCCGGCAACAGTCCAGTTAAATTTTGGATTTTCAACAAACCAAGGCAATAGATCATGCTTTAAGCCAAAACCAAGATAACTGGTTTCCATGTCATAATCTATTTCCTCAATAGGGCTTGAACTCAAAGGAGGCAAGTAACGAACCATTAATTCCGTATTTTTAAAAACACCTATACTAAGTTGTGGAGAAATACCCGGCCATAAATTCATTCCAACAGTAGGAATAGTAACTTTGTTCTCAAGTTCAATGCTTGTATTATCACCTTGAGCTCTCAGAATTACATCATAAACACCTTGATCTCCAAACATGGTTGGTAATTTATCAACCCCAACAAATTCAACAGCACTAAGTTCCAATGATTTAACATCAAAATAGCGATCAAAATCAGGAATAATCGAAGCTGATGGAACAACTCGTATTTCAAAACGACCGGGTTTGAGAACTTCTGCCGTATTGTACCAGCCCGAATTAAAATTATTCCCAACTGCCCGAAGCATTGGTGAGGCATAACCTTCAATCAATTTTGTTGCATCTTCTTTTCCTGTTGTAATAAAAGACCCTAAATCTATTTGAGCCTTTGCACTGTGAGACATTAAAATACTTACTAACAACAACATACACACCGACAAGATTCTAGTTTTTTTCATCATATTTATCATTATTTAAAAGGTTTGTCATAAAAAATAAATTTATCAACACACTAAACGCATCATTATTCAAAAATAATTAATATATTCGTGATCATTCTTCCACACAAATATAATGAAGCTTTGGCTAAATCGGAAAAAAATGTCGTGGAAGTTGAAATAATCTAATAATTAACTTAAAAATTGAAACCGATGAAGAAATTTATTGTTGTTTTTACCCTCTTATTGACATCAAGTGCACTTTTTGCTCAATTAAGCTTTGGACCTAAAATAGGTTATACAGCAAACAGCTTAACGACTGATTGGAACACCATTTCGCAAGAAGCCACAGGAAGTAAAATGCACTTTGGGGTGTTTGTTAGGTTGGGAGAAAGATTCTATTTGCAACCGGAAGCTGTTTTCATGACCAAAAGCAGTACTTTTAAGGAAGATATTCAAAACCTTTCAGGAGGTGACCACACATTAGACCTGAAAACTGTGGATGTTCCTATCCTTTTAGGTCTTAAGGTTTTAGATTTAAAACTTGCAAGTTTTCGTATATTCGGAGGTCCTGTAGCATCCATTTTGGTTGACTCTAAAGAATCATTCAGTAACGCAAGTGCACAAGCAATCTTTAATACAGAAAATTTCAAAACAGCTACATGGAATGCAAACTTAGGAGTTGGTGTTGATGTATTAATGTTCACCATTGACCTAAGATATGACTATGGAATCACTTCTGTTTTCTCTGATGATGACTTTGACTTAAAAAATCAATCGTTCCTTGTGAGCCTTGGTTGGAAACTATTTTAAAAAAACAAACCGTTTCATAAATGGGGCTGCTCGATACTTTTCGGTCGGCCTCTTTTTTTACAACATAATTTTTACGGCGACCCTACGTTAGTTCAGGTAAAGCAGACAATGTTTGAGATAATAGTAAGACACATCGCAGGTCACTAAAGTCTTAGCTCTTATTCGGGTTCGTACAAAATTTTACAGATATGAAAATTAAAATACTTCTATTTATTTGCATTCCGATCCTCATTGCAGGATGTAGCTCTTCAACTTCATACAAAGACAAAGCCGACATAACGGATATACAATTAACGGATCTTAACATCCAACAATACGAACGCGACCTCTTCACTATTGATCAAGGAATTATCAAAAAGGAACTCCAAGATTTATCAAATAAATATCCCCTATTTTTGGGTAATCAGTTGGATACTTTACAAATCATTCAAATATCGAATTACTTGAACGATCCGATTTTGGTGGAATTGTACCAATCGTCACTAAAAAAATATCCAAATCTTGATTGGTTGGAAAAAGACCTCAACAATGCTTACAAACACATAAAATACTACTTCCCCAAAGAAAAAGAAAAATCATTCTTCACCTACATTTCGGGAATCGACTTATTGAATCCGGTCTTCGTAGATGATAATAACGTAATTATTGCCATAGACATGTACTTAGGCAAGGAGCTTGACGCGTACAAACAGGTGGGAATCCCATTGTACAAAGCACGTGAACTAGACAAAGACTACATTCTCATCGACATTTTATACCAAGAAGCATATCAAAAACTTCCCAAGGGTTACACCCCCAAAACAATTTTAGATTTTATGATTCACGAAGCCAAAGCAGTAATGTTCTGCGATTTGATGCTACCGCACGCACCGGATTCTTTAAAAATGAAATACACCGATTCGCAAATGAAATGGTGCAATGAAAACGAATCAAACCTATGGGCTTTCATGATTGAAAATCAGTTGTTATATAATTCAGACAAGGAACAAGTAAAAAAATTGATCCTTGAAGCTCCATACACAGCCGGTTTTTCCGAAGATTCTCCGGGGAAAATTGGAATTTGGTTAGGTTGGAATATTCTAAAATCATACTTAAACAACAACCCAAACACAAAATTTGAAGACCTTCTGCTAAACACTGATTCGCAAGAAATACTTGAAAAATCAGGGTACAGACCGCGTTACTAAAATAATGAACCACCCCTAATTAAGAATTTAAATATTTACAACAACATAAAAAATAACAAACAATAAAACAAAAATAAGAATAACAACTATTGGGATTAAAATAAAAAAACAAACCTAAGAAATATTTATCGTTAACATCGTCTACCGTTTCGTTTTTTTACTATATTTATGGTATCTAATACTTAGATAATACATCACACAAAAAAAACGACATGTTAATCAAGACCTATGGTTGTGCAATGATAGGGATCAATGCACTGAGCATAACAATAGAAGTCAGTGTTGAGTCCGGTGTAAATTTTTTACTTGTCGGGCTTCCTGATAACGCAGTACGTGAAAGTCATCACAGAATTGACACTGCCCTAAAAGGGATCAAGTACAAAATTCCGGGGAAGAAAATCGTAATCAACATGGCACCTGCCGATATTCGAAAAGAAGGATCCTCCTACGACCTACCGTTAGCAATTGGAATCTTGGCTGCTTCGGAACAAATAAAAGCACCGGAACTGGATCGCTATGTCATGATGGGTGAGCTATCCTTGGACGGAAGTTTGCAACCCATCAAAGGAGCTCTATCAATTGCCATCGAAGCCAGAAAAAAAGGGTTTAAGGGTTTGATTCTTCCGAAAGTAAATGCAAAAGAAGCAGCCATAGTTGACAAGCTCGAAGTGTATGGTGCTGAAAATATTGCCGAGGTGATAAAACATTTTGACGAGGGGAAACATCTTGAACAAATTCAAATCGACACGCGAAAAGAATTTTTTAACAGCTTATGCAATTACGAGTTCGATTTTGAGGATGTTAAAGGGCAAGAGAATATTAAACGAGCTTTGGAAATTGCAGCAGCCGGAGGACACAATGTAATTCTTATCGGACCTCCCGGAGCCGGAAAAACAATGCTTGCAAAACGACTGCCAAGCATCCTGCCTCCACTCACCTTGCACGAAGCATTGGAAACCACAAAAATACACTCTGTTGCCGGAAGGGTGCGCAATTCCACAGGACTAATTTCGGTACGTCCTTTCAGGTCGCCGCACCACACCATCAGCGATGTAGCTTTGGTTGGCGGAGGCAGTAATCCGCAACCCGGAGAAATAAGTTTTGCTCACAACGGCGTGCTTTTTTTGGATGAATTACCGGAATTTAAAAGAACCGTACTGGAAGTGTTGCGCCAACCCTTAGAAGAAAGAATGGTATCAATTGCACGAGCCAAGTTTACCGTAGACTACCCCAGCAGCTTCATGCTGGTAGCAGCCATGAACCCCTGCCCTTGCGGATATTACAATCACCCGAACACAGATTGCGTGTGCATGCCCGGTGTGGTACAAAAATATTTATCAAAAATATCAGGTCCTTTAATGGATAGAATAGACATGCATCTGGAAGTTGTCCCTGTCCCTTTCAGTGAACTTTCCAAAGCCAGAAAAAGTGAAAAAAGTATCGACATACGAAAACGCGTAGAAAAAGCCCGAAAAATACAAGAAGTACGCTACAAAGAGTACCAAAACATATTCTGCAATGCACAAATGACAAACAAACTGTTGAACGAAATATGTGTACTCGACCTTGCATGTACAAACCTCATAAAAAAAGCTATGGAAAAACTGAACTTGTCGGCACGTGCTTACAATCGAATATTGAAAGTCTCCAGAACGATTGCCGATTTGGCTGACAGCAACAAGATTGAACCTGATCACCTTGCAGAAGCAATTCACTACCGAAGTTTGGACAGAGAAACTTGGGGGCAAGCATAATGATAAAAAGTTATTAACCCAAAACGCTAAAAAAGTATTTTTTACGTTATTTGTAACAGCTTATATAGATAATAATCCATAACAAAAAAAACACTTAAATGAGTAAGGTTCACCAACTTAAATCATACATAAAATACTTACAAGCAACCGAAGCTAAAAGTTACAGAGAATACCCGATATTGTCGGACTTTGTATCGAAGGTTCTTTATGATGAGACGAAATATGATGAATACAAAATTCTTGATGAGGAACGCAACAACCTGATAAAAGATAACAGCAGAATAGAAGTTGTGGACTTTGGTGCACACAAAAAGGGCAACAAACCATATATTACCGAATTTAGAAAAATCAGTAATATTGCAAAAAATGCTGCCAGCCAACCCAAAATTTCCCGACTAATCTATAGAATCATTAAGCACTACAACGCTCATGACATCATCGAACTCGGTACATCCCTAGGTATCGGCACATCGCACATGGCTCTTGCCAACCCGAATGCAAACATCACTAGCATTGAGGGCTGTCACAACTTGGTTACCCACGCACAAGAACTACTTGCAAAATTGAATATGAACAACATTACTTTTGAAAATGGTAATATTGACAACTTACTTCCACAAGTGTTAAAACAAAGAAAGAAAGTTGATTTCGTATATTTTGATGGAAATCACAAAAAAGATGCAACTTTGAACTATTTCAATCAATGTCTAAAGCTCGCTCATAAAGAAACAATATTTATGTTTGATGATATTTATTGGTCGAAAGATATGACAAGGGCTTGGAATGAAATTATTAACAACAAGCAGGTTTCCGGATCGATAGACTTGTATTACAGCGGAATAGTATTCTTCAACCATGACATGAATCGCATCAATTTAAGCTTAAAACTATAATGTGGTTTGCAACTTAACACGAGCCCTCCATAGTGGAAAAACAAAGTTAAAGATGAACAAAGATGTAATTATATTAGAAAACATTTCCCGTAACTATACCGTTGGCACAGAAACTGTTCGAGCATTACGATCCATCTCACTCCGCATTAAAGAAAATGAGTTCGTGGCATTAATGGGACCTTCGGGATCAGGGAAGTCTACATTAATGAACTTGCTTGGTTGTCTTGACACTCCAACGGGAGGTAGTTATATCTTAAATGATAAAAATGTAAGCCATCTAAACGATAATGAGCTTGCTGCAATTCGTAACAAAGAAATCGGATTTATTTTCCAAACCTTCAATCTGCTTCCGCGATCTTCGGCTATCGAAAATGTAATGCTGCCCATGATTTACAGCGGAATAAACAAAACGGAACGCATCAAAAGAGCTGAGGAGGTGATGAAATCGGTAAAACTGGTTGACAGAATGACGCATAAACCGAATGAGTTGTCGGGAGGACAACGTCAACGCGTGGCAATAGCACGAGCTCTTGTGAACAAACCTTCAATTATTCTTGCTGATGAACCAACAGGAAACTTAGACTCGAAAACCTCAGTTGAAATCATGGGACTACTGGAGGAAATACACAAAAAAGGAAATACAATTATCGTGGTTACTCACGAAGAAGATATTGCTCAACACGCTCACAGAATCATCAGGCTTATTGATGGAAAAATTGAATCAGATGAAATAAATAAAAACATCCGAACCATAGCGGATTATCTTTCAGTAAGAAATTAAACCATTTCTCGCTCTGCTTGTTGGATTTTTAATTAAAAACGAAAAAATGAAAGTATATACAAGAGGAGGAGATAAAGGTTTTACATCGCTAATTGGAGGTGAACGGGTCAAAAAATACCACCATAAAATAGAAGCTTATGGAACATTGGACGAACTTAACTCTTTTATTGGTTTGATACGCGACCATGATGTCGATACCCACACTTTTGAAACCATTATTTATATTCAAGATCTTATTTTTAATATTGAATCACGACTTGCGGCTTCAACGTCAGAAATCAGAGATGAATTACCGGGTGTGCAAGAAAGCGATATAGCGTTTTTGGAAAAGGAAATTGACAGAATGAACGAAAGTCTTCCTGAGCTTACCAACTTTATCTTACCGGGAGGTGATTTGCTCGTTTCATACACACACATTGCCAGAACAATATGCCGAAGAGCCGAAAGGTTAATGGTAGGAATGAATGAAGCTGAGGAAATTGATGATCTAAGCTTGAAGTTTGTGAACCGACTTTCAGATTATTTCTTCACCTTAGCCCGTGAATTTTCTGTTGTTCGCAAGGCAAAAGAAATTATTTGGAATCCCAAACCTGACATTCCAACAAAAGACACTCCAACTACATAAGTTTTTACACAAATCTTAAAACACTGAAAATCAAAAAAACAATTAAAAACTAAGGGTTTTGACTGTTGCTAAATGGGTGATTTTGCAGGATGTTTAAAAACGTTAATTGGGGTTGTTTTTATCAATTTATTTTTTTATTGCATTTTTTATCAAAAAAACTATTTTTGCAAATTATAAAAGAAACAAAAAATTCAATCCTATGTATTGGACTTTAGAACTTGCTTCAAGATTAGAGGATGCACCTTGGCCGGCAACAAAAGACGAGCTTATTGATTACGCTCTCAGAACCGGACTAACTCACGAGATTATTGAAAACCTTCGAGAAATAGAAGATGAGGGTGAGGTATATGAACGAATTGAAGATTTGTGGCCGGACTACCCCACTAAAGAAGATTTCTTCTTTCACGAAGATGAATATTAGGGTGTAACTCTTTATAAGGTTTTGACTTGCCATACTCAGGTATGGCATTTTTTATTGCATAAAAACACAAAAAAGGCTGTTTGAAAATCTCAAACAGCCTTTTTTGATTAACTTATTTCCAATTATCTGTTATAGTCTATTCAAGCGAACGGTGAAATGACGCATGATTGGAGCTTCTTCAATAATCTCCATACCCTTCTTAATTTCGTTTCGGCGTTCGTATACATTTCTCAAAGCAGCCGCAATAACATCCATGTGATTGTTTGTGTAAGTACGGCGAGGAATTGCTAAACGTACCAACTCCAACTCAGGATACCTGTTTTCACGTGTTTCAGGATCACGATCGGCAAGAATTGCGCCAATCTCAACACCACGAATACCTGCTTCTAAGTAAAGCTCAACGGCTAATGTTTGCGCAGGGAACTCTTCCCTAGGGATGTTAGGAAGAATTTTCTTAGCATCAACAAACACAGCATGCCCTCCCGTAGGTCGTTGACAAGGAATATTGTATTCTTTCAACTTATCACCTAAATACTGAGTCTGACGTATTCTGGTATCAAGCACTTCAAACTCTGTACCTTCATCCAAACCGACAGCCAAAGCATTCATATCGCGACCCGACATACCTCCGTATGTAAGGTATCCCTCGAACATAATATTGTAAACTGAAGCTTTTTTGAAGATTTCTTCGCTACGCATTGCAATAAAACCACCCATATTAACAATGGCATCCTTCTTAGAACTCATAGTCATTGCATCTGCATATTGGTACATTTCCGCAACAATTTCCTTGATTGTTTTATCAGCATACCCTTCCTCACGCATTTTGATGAAATAAGCATTTTCAGCAAAACGAGCAGAGTCAAAGAATACCTTAATGCCATATTTATCAGCTAAAGCTCTAACCTGCTTAATATTTTCCATTGAAACAGGCTGCCCTCCGGCTGTATTGTTTGTTACGGTAACAATAATCATTGGAATTTTTTCCGCAGGATATTGTTGCAGTACTTTTTCCAATTTCTCCGGGTCAATATTCCCTTTGAATGGATGTTCATTTTCTGTGATTGAAGCTTCATCAATTGTACAATCAATCGCTTTTGCTTTTCTGTGCTCAATATGTCCTTTTGTGGTATCGAAATGAGAGTTACCCGGAACAATATCTCCTTCTTTTACTAAGACAGAAAACAAAACATTTTCTGCTGCTCTACCTTGGTGTGTTGGAAGAAAATAATCAAAGCCCAGAATCTTCTTGATTGCATTTTTTAAATTATAATAAGACGAAGCTCCTGCATAGCTTTCATCGCCAAGCATCATTGCGCTCCACTGTCTATCGCTCATTGCTCCTGTACCGGAGTCGGTAAGAAGATCAATAAATACTTGATCACTTTTCAGGTTAAACAAATTGTAATCAGCTTCTTTAATCCACTGTTCTCTTTGTTCTCTTGTGCTTCTTTTGATGGGTTCGACCATCTTAATTTTATATGACTCTGCAAATGGTAATTCCATGATATATTTTTTTTATAAAAATTAAGTAAATAAATAAGGTTAAAACAATGTGTCCGAAAAAGGCATAATGCCTAACAGAACTCATCACGTCTTTTGATGTTCTGAAAGAGAGTCTTCTTCGTTTGAATGAACTTAATCAAAATCTTCATCTCTTACAGTTTGTAAACAGAATTACAAAAATAAAATAATCTTTTAATCACCAATCGAAATACGGGATGATAATTCAAGTTTGCACATAAGTTACTAAAACAACTCATCATACTTTGTCCAGAGCTGATCACCAAGCTTCCATGCTTCGTCCACAACTTTGTCGCCCCACTGAATGGTGTATGAAGTCATTTTTTGAATTGCTTTTTTCCTTTTATTATTGTTTAGCAATTTCACAATATCCTTTTCAAAAGCATCTTGCTCATCAAACAATTGTTTTTGCAAAGGATTCCATTTTGCATCAACATCCTTACGCATATCACCCCAACGTTGAGCTGCCAGAGTTCCAAGTCGGTTAAATGCCCACCAAGCTGATTTGCGAGTAAAGCCATTCGGTCTTCCCGGAGTTTTATAGCTTTCAGCCAAATCGCTTACCGAGCAATAAACAGGAATATAAATGGATGTGGCAATATTATCTTGAGCTAACCATACAACACCCCCCACTTCATCGGGCAACCAGTTTCGACATTGAATGATTGTTCCGTACATGGTGTACCAACGGGCAATCGTACGCTCACCTCTCCAGCCCCAACCTCCGTTGATGCGAAGCATTTTGTTCATATCGTAAGGCATGTGCGGATTTGCCAAAGGCGAAATAACCATTTTTCCCGAATCGTCAGGAACAAGTAAATCCTTTGTCATGTCATAAGGTGTTCCTTCGTAATAGTCTTTAAATATCTCAACAAGTTTTTCCTTAGATACTTTCTTGTCGGGTTTCACTGAGAAAGGGTAACTTTCGGCATAGGCATCAAGTTCCAACGAAGGTGCTACCAAATCAAAAATTCGCCATTCTCTCCTTCGAGCCGCTAACGACAGTCTACTCTTTGGGGCATAGGCATAAGCGAATCTAAAATCTTCTTTTTCAGGGTCGTACCATCCATTATCTATCGCCACCTGAAACACATTTGACGAAGCCATAAAATAGTCCTTATTATTGAGATCAATCTCTTTTATGGTGCTCGCATTGGCATTGCAAGCAACATGATCGTCCGGAACACGCTGAGCAGCCCAAACCGCTCCCACCTTTCCTTTTCCGGGACCGACAATCTCAAAATGCCAAACCTCATTAGGGTCAGCAATGGTAAGACACTCCCCCCAATCATTCCATCCATATTTTTCAATAAGCGCACCGCCTACCTGAATCGCTTCGCGAGCTGTAGTACACCGTTCAAGCATAATAATGCAAAGACGCTGACAGTCGATCAAGCCTTTATCGGAAACAAGCTCCGGGCGACCACCAAAAGTAGATTCCCCCATCGAGAGCTGATGCTCATTCATACAAGCATAAGCCGTATTTACATACTGATAGGTGTGCTCCACCTGCGGTATTTCCCCTATTGGAATATGTGCATAGGTGGGCATTGCAAGAGAATCGAAAGCCTCTCGCTTGTACATTGTCATCATGCTTCCTTTTTTATGATCTTTGGCGGGAACAATATCCATCCACGAACGCGTGCGATGACTATCATCGGTGTGAGATGTGAAAACCGAACCATCATCGCTTGCCAATTTACCAACAGTTATGGATGTACACCCCTCGGGAACACCACCTTCCCAATCGCTCTGATCTGCCTGAGCAAATACAAATTGCGATACAAAAACAAATACTGCAATAAATGCAGAAATAAGTTGAAACTTCATCTTCTATTTTGCTTTATATGTTACCATTCCTCTTCCACTTCTTCCTGCTCAGGTTTCATGCCTTCTTTTAGCGAAGACACCCACCCTTCAGCAAATTCATTGATTTGCTTCAAATAATCAGCCGTTTGTTCTCTTTCCCTTGGGTTTTCACTCTCCAACCATCGCTCTATGGGGAAACGAGTTCTTTTTTTCAAAACAAAATTATCAAGAGTATAACGGTATCTACCTTGCTTAAACTCTAACTTGAACTTATAAAGAACAGTACCTACAGCTTTTTTGATATTGTTTTCAGTATAATCGTAGATGTATATTTGATGCTTTCCGGCAATAACTCCGGCATCTTGATCTCTCAGTGTCGTAATCCGAAAAGCATTTTTATAAAAAGTATTCATCCAAGTTACTGCACGATTGTAGAACACATCCTTATCACCTTCCTCATTAACCACTTGCTTGTAGGTGATAAGTTTGGTTTTTGGGTCAACAGGCATGTCTTGAGCTTTAACCGACATTAAAGCAGCAACTAGCCCTACTGAGAATAAAATTTTAAAATATCTCATAATCAAAAATGTTTGTTTGGTACAAAATTAAGAAAATTAAATTTGTTTCCCTTTACATTAAATGCCAATCTCCGGACTTCGATGCTTAAATAGTGTCGGAAAGCAGAATCTACCGTGTCTTATTTTTAAGTATTTCTGTTTGAACACTTATACTTTCTTTATGAATCAGGTTAAGTAATCGCTGTAGGAATGATTGATCCAAATTCATATTACTTCCCAATTCAAGACGATCATTCATAATATTTGCCCAACGCTTGAGCTGCAAGATCGTAATATTTTTTTCTTTTTTGTATTTTCCGATTTCTTCCGTAACCTTCATTCGATTGCTAAGAAGGTGTACTAATTCTCTATCGATTTTATCAATTTCTGACCGCAACGATTCAAGTCGGTGTTGACATTCTTGATCTCCTTTCTGATTTCGGATAATCAAGTTGTCGACAATGGCAAAAAGATGATCCGGTGTTAATTGTTGCTCAGCGTCTGTCATTGCAACATCCGGATTGTAGTGGCATTCAATCATCAGACCGTTCATGTCAAGATCATAAGCTTTTTGAGAAACATCAGCAATTAAATCTCGGCGACCACAAATATGGCTAGGGTCAACAATAATTGGGATTTCGGGTAAGCACCTTTTCAGTTCGATAGGAATTTCCCACATGGGAGCATTTCTAAATGCTGTTTTTTGATAAATGTCGAAACCTCGGTGAATGGCAGCAATTTTATTTATGCCACTGTTAAGAACACGTTCAATCGCACCCAACCACAATTTCACATCAGGGTTTACAGGGTTTTTAATCATAACGGGAATATCGACACCACGAAGGCTTTCAGCAATCGCTTGCATCGAAAACGGATTAACGACCGTTCGCGCGCCGACCCACAATATATCGATACCATGTTTTAAGCATTCCGCAACGTGTTCGGGATTTGCAACCTCAACAGCAATCGGCAATCCCGTTTCGTCACGCACATCTTTCAACCACGAAAGAGCCTTACTTCCGGCTCCCTCAAACGCACCCGGTCGGGTACGAGGTTTCCACACTCCGGCTCGAAAAGCTTTTACGTAGGGATTTTGAGCAAGCAGCCTTGCCGTTGCTAACAATTGTTCAGGCGATTCGGCACTGCACGGTCCGCTGATAACCAAAGGCTCTACTCGATCGTCAAGCCATTCTCCAAGTGCTAATATGTTCGTAGTGTTTCCCATTGACCATGCAAAAGTACAAAACCTTAACAGATACACACTTATTCATCTGTGAATTAATTAAGCTTTAGCATGACTGCCGATAACAAAAAGTCACTATTTTTGTATTTCTCAATTTTGAGACTGTAAATGTTTTAAAAATCAATAATTATGAAAAGAATTGAAATTAATGATCTATTGAAAATGAACAGCTTCGGAGATGAAGTGCAGGTAAAAGGCTGGGTAAGAACGAAACGTGGGAGTAAAAATGTTGCTTTTATTGCGCTTAATGATGGCTCTACCATAAATAACGTTCAGATAGTTGTTGATTTTGAAAATGTTAACGAGGAGGCTATTAGTAAGATTAACACAGGAGCAGCAATTTCTGTAACAGGAATACTTTCAGAATCGCAAGGTAGCGGTCAGAATGTAGAAGTTATTGCAAAAGATATTGAACTTGTGGGCTTTGCAGACCCGGAGAAATATCCACTGCAACCAAAGAAACACTCACTTGAATTTTTGAGAGAAATTGCCCACTTACGCTTCAGAACAAACACCTTTTCGGCAATTACAAGGATGCGTCATGCCATGATTTTTGCCGTACACAATTTTTTTAACAGCAGAGGATACTACAATATTCATACTCCAATCATCACAGGGTCGGATGCTGAAGGTGCCGGAGAAATGTTCAATGTAACAACGCTTGACATTAATAACCCTCCAAAGACTGAAGAAGGATGTATCGATTATAAAAAAGATTTCTTCGGAAAGGCTACAAACCTTACCGTATCCGGACAATTGGAGGCTGAATTGGCGGCATTGGCAATGTCAAAAGTTTATACTTTCGGTCCTACATTTCGTGCAGAGAACTCTAACACTACGCGACACCTCGCAGAGTTTTGGATGATTGAACCGGAAGTTGCCTTTTTTGATTTGGATGACAACATGCAGTTGGCAGAAGATTTTTTGAAATACCTTATCAAATATGCCCTTGATAATTGTATGGATGATCTAAAATTTTTATCTCAACGATTGCAGCAAGAAGAAAAAGGTAAAAAAGCAGACGAACGCTCTATGGAGCTTATTGAAAAACTTCACTTTGTTTGTGATAATGACTTTGAACGTCTGACATACACAGAAGCAATTGATATTTTGAAAAACTCGAAACCAAACAAGAAGAAAAAGTTCCAATACCCGATTGATGGTTGGGGTGCTGACCTTCAAAGTGAGCACGAAAGATATTTGGTTGAAAAACACTTTAAGAAACCCGTTATTCTTACAGACTATCCTAAGGACATCAAGGCTTTCTACATGAAGCAAAACGATGACGGCAAAACAGTGCGAGCTATGGACGTTCTATTTCCTCAGATTGGTGAAATTATCGGAGGCTCACAACGTGAAGAAAATTATGACAAACTGGCAACTCGCATGGAGGAAATGAATATTCCGAAAAAAGAAATGTGGTGGTATCTCGATACCAGAAAGTTCGGAACAGTTCCTCACGCCGGATTTGGTCTTGGATTTGAACGTCTTATGTTGTTCGTTACGGGTATGGGAAATATCAGAGACGTAATTCCATTCCCACGAACACCATTAAACGCTGAGTTTTAAGAACTATGAATCATAGTTTTTTTAATATTTAAATTGTTAAAAATTCTTTATTAATTTGCACAAATAGCACGGGTCGGCACAACGAAATGAAGTGCCGACCTCTAAGATAATTAAATACAAATGCTGAACCAGAAATTACAACAAAAATTACTTCAGAAGCTATCTCCGCAGCAGATATTACTGATGAAGCTCCTTCAAATACCATCAATTGCTCTGGAGCAGCGAATCAAACAAGAGGTCGAAGAAAATCCGGCTCTTGACGAAGGAAATGAAGTGGATGAAATCCGTGATCAGAATGAAGAGTTTGATGATGGCGAAGTGAAAGATGCCGACAATGAAGAGTTTGACCTGGAAGACTATCTAAATGAAGGCGATATTCCTTCCTACAAGTTAAACACCAATAACGCTTCACATGACGATGAACACAAAGAAATTCCAATATCCTCAGGAATGAGTTTCCATGAAATACTCATTTCACAATTGGGATTAAGCCAACTTAATGATCATCAAATAATTATTGCAGAAACAATTATTGGCAACATTGATGATTCGGGATACTTGCAAAGAGATCTCGAAGCACTTGAAGACGATCTCGCATTCACCCACAATGTAATGACAAACAAAAAAGAACTTGAACAAGTCTTGAAGATCATTCAAAGCTTTGACCCTTCCGGAGTTGGTGGGCGCAATCTTCAAGAATGTCTTCTTATACAGCTGAACAGAACACCTGAAAATGAATCTGTTAATCTTGCCAAGCTTATTTTGAAACGTCATTTTAATGAATTTACGAAGAAGCATTACGAAAAAATTATCAATAAACTAAAGATTACGGAGGAGGACTTAAAAGCTGCGATTGAGGAAATTCTTAAATTGAATCCAAAACCCGGAAATTCGCTTAGTGAATCAACACAAACAAACTATTACATCATCCCCGACTTTATTATTCACAATAAAGACGGCAAGCTGGAACTTGGTCTTAATTCAAGAAATACGCCTGAACTAAGGCTCAACAGAACCTACGTGGACATGCTCGAAAGTTATGCCGAAAGAAAAGGAAAACGAACAAGCTCCGACAAAGAAGCCGTAATGTTTATTAAACAAAAAATTGACTCGGCAAAATGGTTTATTGATGCAATCAAGCAACGACAAAATACACTTTACGTTACGATGAACGCCATCATGACTTTTCAGGAAAAATATTTTCTCACAGGTGACGAAACCAAGTTGAGACCGATGATTCTGAAAGATATAGCTGATATCGTAAATTTAGACATTTCCACAATTTCGCGCGTAGCAAACAGTAAGTATGTTCAAACTCCTTTTGGTACATTTTTGCTTAAAAGTTTTTTCTCCGAATCAATGCAAACAACAAGCGGAGAAGAAGTATCAACACGAGAAATCAAAAAAATACTCTCAGATTGCGTTGAAAACGAAAGCAAAACAAAACCCCTCACCGATGAACAATTGGCAGGCATATTGAAAGAAAAAGGGTATAGCATCGCTCGAAGGACTGTTGCTAAATATAGAGAACAACTGAATATACCCGTAGCACGTCTGCGCAAAGAACTTTAGGAACTATGATGACACGCTTTGCACATTTTTTATCGTATGTGTTTCACCCATTACTCATTCCTACATACACTGTAGGAATTTTACTTCGTCAAGAAGTGTTTTTTATATTGCGAATACCCGAAAATTATCGTTGGCAGTTTCTAAGTTTAATTTTTCTGTCTACATTTTTGTTGCCATCCTTGATTGTGTTCATATACAAGAAGTTTGGTTTAATTTCTTCAATGCAAATGAAAAACAGAAAGGAAAGAACATGGCCACTGATTTCTGTAGGGTTTATTTATGTCTTTACGTTCTTAATGATTCGGAATATGCACATTTCATCGGTCTTTAACGTGTTTGCTTTTGGTGGTTCGTTGTTGATGTTTGCAACAGCTTTAATCAATCTTCGCTGGAAAATATCGTTGCACATGACTGCAAACGGGGCTATGGTCGGCTTGTTTCTTGGTTTAGCTTGGTTGGGATTGTTGTACAATCCGCTAATTCTTCCGACATTAATTTTCGCAAATGGATGGGTTGGATTTGCAAGATTAAAATTAAATGCCCACACGGAATCGCAAGTATATACAGGATTCCTTATGGGCACTTTGTTTATGTTTGGTTTAATTTTGTTCCTTTTTTAGAACGGAATAACGGCAATTCCAAAAGTAATTGGAGCCATATCAGGACCTAAACCTTTCATAAAAATACTACTCAATTGGTAAAAAGCTGTAAGGTTGATCCACTTATAACCGATTCTGAAAGTCGGTCCGTATCTTAGCTCTTCAATGTTTCTGAGTTCTTTAAATTTAACTTTCAGGCTTTCATCGCCCAGACCAATCGCCTGACCGTTACCTTCAAACTTAAACATACTATTAATCAAGTACCCGGCTTTAAATCCGGCATTCAGATGTAAACCAAATTTAAACTTAAAACTAAGCTCAAAAGGAACATCAACATAGGTAAGATTAATCTTGGTTTTCGAAACAGAAACTCCGGTTGCAGGTTGCACAAACTCACTGACACCGTCTTCATTTATTCTTAAAATCGCTTTTTTACAGTATAAATTATTTGAGCTCAATCCCAGACCAATAGCAACACCCATCGGACTTTTTCCTATATCACGCTTCCACATTGCATTCATATTAAACCCTCGGTTAAACCAACTTGGATCTAATTTATCGGGGGTTGATGCCCAATAATCGGAAATAAATTCAAGACCAATTTTAAGATTTTTGCCTATTTTTCCATATTTTTCCGAAGCGTCTTGCGCTTGTAATGATGATGCTACAACAAAAATAAGTAGCAAGCTAATTATGGTTTTTCTCATTCGTTTATATTTGTTTTATACTTTACCTTTCCGGTTAAGAACATTTAGTGTTGACACACAAACCGTTTGTTGCTCGCAGACACTAATACTGACCTAGACAGCCTTGATGTTTACAGCTTTCAGACCTCTCGGTCCTTTTTCAATATCGTATTCAACCTTCATATCTTGACGGATTTCAAAGTCACAATCACTTCTATGAAAGAATATAGAATCTCTACTCTTCGGATCAGAAATAAAGCCATAACCTTTTTCTTGGTCATAATGCTTTACCCTACCTTGCAGAACTGTTGGTTCATCACGATCTTCTTTCTTAGGAGTACCAATCACTATTGTGCTCGGATCAATTTCTTTTTTCTTAGGATCCACTTCCGGTGGGGTGTCCATCAACATTCCATTCTCATCAACATAAGCAATCATATCATCCAGACTAGTCTTGCCCTGTTCTTTTTTTGCTTGTCGGCGTTCCGCTTTTTCTTTTCTTTTCTTCGCTTGTTTGTTGCGAACATCTTTTTTTCCAAATGTTTCGTTACCTCTGCCCATTAATTTGTTTTACGTTTATAGCTACTTTATTTTGTTCTTCGTACAGATTATACATTTCTAAGCAATTCTAATTTTACAGACACTTTATCCTCAAGAAGATAGTGACATATAAAACCACACAAAGCTCACCAACAAAGATAGTGAAAATATCCTTTGATTTTACAGCGGCTTATTTCCTCAATCACAATTCGCTTGACAGCTTTCATCAACTCATATTTTTCTTTATCACCACTGCACTAAAATCAAAACCTTCAACCTTATATTTATTAATTTGAAACACCAAAGGGTTGAGATACTCTTCAAGAAATGGAAGATCAGGAAGGTAATGAAATGTTCCGCCCAATTTCAGAGAAGCCAATATGTGCGCAAAGCTTTTCCCGTAGTTAAGGTAATCTCCATCCTTTCGGAAATAATGATGACGAAAATGGCTCGCAAAACCTAAATGACTAATAATACAGTTCCACCTTTGGCTACCGTATTCAAATTCAAGCCAATCCGATTTTTTTGTATGCGCACCGTCCGCTACCAGACGATCGAAGCCGAAAACACGCAAACCTTGTTGTGCCAAATGATTCACCAAAATGGCTCGTTGACCGCAACCTATATCCAAAATTGGTTCATTGCCTTGCGAAAAATTGAGATGCAAAATACGTTCCTGAAGTTCATAGGCATATTCCGAATTTGCCAAAAGATCAATTTGCTCCGGCTCATCACTACATTTTCGCGCAATAAAATTGCTATATTTCACACACCATGCGCGCAGTTTTTTCAAATGAATGTTGACAATATCTTTCTCAATAGCATGCTCCAAGCGAAACGAAAGATAGAGACTTCTATAGATTGCTCGAAGTTCTGCCACAGCCCATTGGTCGAAGGTATCAACATGTCCAAACTTCCGAAAAACAGTAATAATTTGCTCGCAACAATCATTAATCGATAAATCTGCTGCCGACTCATCAACCATTCTTACCAAACGCACTGCCTCAATAATTTTCCAAGAAAAAGACGTTTTTTCATCAACAAGGTCGGTAAAAATGTCCCCATTATTATTTACACCTATCAGCTTGGTAATGCTATTAATTATTTCGCTCATCAGTTTTTTTTTACCACTAACCTCTAATTTTCAACAAGTTGAATCCAAGCATAACGAAAAAAGCCAAACTCAATAGACCAACGCTAACTATTGACACTCGGACAGATTAATGACACAAATGTTATTGTAAGGTATCAAAAATATGAATAAATTTGTTCTCTTTGAGAAGAATCAATAGTCTAGTATAAATTAAAACATTAAATATCAGAATTATGACGTTCAAAGAACAAATATTGCAAGGGATTCCCGAGAAACTACCTGCTCCCAAACCTTATCCTGCTGATGCTAACCGAGCACCATTGCGCAAGGACATTCTTTCTGTTGAAGAAAAACAATTAGCGATCAGAAATGCGTTGAGGTATTTTCCGAAAGAATGGCATAACGAGTTGGCACCCGAGTTTGCTCAGGAGCTTAAGGATTACGGAAGAATTTACATGTATCGATTTAAGCCTGATTATAAGATGTATGCACGTCCGGTTGAAGAGTATCCGGCACAATCACATCAAGCGGCAGCAATCATGCTAATGATTCAGAACAACCTTGACCCCGAAGTAGCACAGCATCCCGAGGAGCTTATTACTTACGGCGGAAACGGTGCAGTGTTTCAAAACTGGGCGCAGTACCTTCTGACGATGAAGTACTTGGCGACAATGACTGATGAACAAACGCTAAACTTGTATTCCGGACACCCTATGGGGCTTTTCCCGTCATCAAAAAATGCTCCGCGAGTAGTTGTTACAAATGGTTTAGTAATTCCAAACTACTCCAAGCCTGACCATTGGGAAAAATTCAACGCCTTAGGTGTCAGCCAGTATGGTCAAATGACTGCCGGGTCATTCATGTACATCGGTCCTCAAGGCATTGTTCACGGAACAACCATTACCGTAATGAATGCTTTCCGTAAGATTTTGAAAAAAGGAGAAACTGCTGCCGGAAAGATTTTCCTTACTGCCGGCTTGGGTGGCATGAGCGGTGCGCAACCAAAAGCAGGAAATATTGCAGGTTGTATTAGTATTTGTGCCGAGGTAAACCCAAAAGCAGCAACCAAGCGTCATAAGCAAGGTTGGGTTGACCTTCTTATTGACAATATGGATGAACTGATTGCTCGCGTAAAGAAAGCACAAGCTGATGAAGAAGTTGTTTCTATCGCCTACATTGGGAACGTTGTGGATGTATGGGAACGCTTCGATAAGGAAGATATTTATGTTCATGTCGGGTCTGACCAAACTTCTCTACACATTCCTTGGACAGGGGGCTACTACCCTGTGGGTGTTGAATTTGAAGAGTCAAATAGAATGATTCGTGAAGAACCGGAACAATTCAAAGTCAAAGTACAGGAAAGTCTACGTCGCCATGCCGCGGCAGTTAATAATCACACCGCAAAAGGAACGTATTTCTTTGACTATGGCAACGCATTCTTGTTAGAAGCATCCAGAGCCGGAGCAGACATTATGGCTGAAAATGGAATTGATTTCCGATATTCTTCTTACGTACAAGACATTTTAGGTCCTATGTGTTTCGACTACGGTTTCGGTCCGTTCCGATGGGTATGTACATCCGGAAAACCAGAAGATTTGGATCGCACCGACCAAATTGCAATGGAAGTACTCCAAAAGATTATGGAAAATTCTCCTGAGGAAATCCAATTGCAAATGCAAGACAATATCACCTGGATTAAGGAAGCGAAGCAAAATAAAATGGTAGTGGGTTCACAAGCTCGTATTTTATATGCAGATGCCGAAGGTCGTGCCAAGATTGCGCAAGCTTTCAATGATGCTATTGCCAAGGGCGAAATCGGAAATGTTGTATTGGGTCGTGACCACCATGATGTTTCGGGTACGGACTCGCCGTTCCGTGAAACATCAAACATCTACGATGGTTCAAAATTCACTGCCGACATGGCAATACAAAACGTTATTGGCGACAGCTTCCGAGGTGCTACTTGGGTATCTATCCACAATGGTGGTGGCGTAGGCTGGGGTGAAGTGATGAATGGAGGTTTCGGCATGGTGCTGGACGGAACTCCGGAAGCCGAGAACCGACTAAAATCAATGTTGTTTTATGATGTGAATAATGGAATTGCTCGCCGTAGTTGGGCAAGAAACGAAGAAGCTTTATTCGCTATTAAACGAGAAATGAAACGTCGCCCTGATTTAAAAGTTACCATTCCCAACCTTGTTGATGACGCATTGTTGGATGGTCTTTTTGAATAAGCTTTAAAACAAAAAGAAAAAAAACATTGCCAATGTTGATCACAGAGGCAATGTTTTTTTGTTTTAATTTAACGTATTAACGTACAACCACTTAGTCCCTAACACAACGTACAGAGAAACCGTAATCGTTGTTATAATTCTGTGGAGTTATGTGTTGTTGATCGTGTCTCATAAATCGAACATAAGAAGTTGTAGGATAATAAGGATCTGCATTTGTTGTCCACCAGTAACCGTAATCTTTTAAATCCAAGAATTTACCCACAAGAGAAGCGTGCAAACCACCACCGCGAGCAGTAAAACCGACTTCATTTGTAGCAGCAACATTTGGAGAGTTCCAAAAAGTTGTACCGGTATCTTTCAGCTTACCACCTGAAACGCCTTCGCCTCCTAAGTAATCAGTGAGCTGCGTCCATTCATCATAGCTTGGCAAGTGCCAACCTTCCGGACAAGCACCCTGCACACCACTAGGATTTGATCCTGATGACGGTGCTCCATTCATAGCGGCATTCCAATTGTATAACACTCCATAATTGATATAATTAGGATGCTGTTTTGCTTCTTCTACAGAAGAACCGCCATAACGATAAACGTAGTAACAAGGTTCACTTGATGTAATAATCGATGTATCCGTAACTGTTGGAAGATATTTCAAATTTTCAGCCATCCATACTTGGTTTCCGATAGTTACATAATGATAAACCGTTCCATCTCGTTCATCAACAAAAGTATTTTCTTGTTGTGAATTTGGTTGATAAAAAATAACGCTGTCTACCTCAGTATTAACATTGAATTTTGCTGCAACAGCACCATTCTTCATAACATACATGGTGTCATTTTGCGCACTTGCAGCGAAGGTGAATAATAAAGCACCTAGTAAAAAAAGTATATTTTTTTTCATTTGTTTAAAATTTTGTAGCCAAGCCCGAGATACAGAATAGAACTTTAACCATCCTACTTCATGTCTTGATAATTTATCTCAGACATTGTCTGTTTCGTTGTACGAATTTTTTATTTGATACTTATTGTTTTATGAATTTGATTGTTTCAGTTCTGTTCGCATTGCTATATTTACATAAATATGCACCTTCTGCGAAATCACTCACATCAATTGTTAACAAGGGCTGCTTACCGATTTTTTGTGTGAGGATAAGCTCACCACCAATCGTATAAATACGAATTGTTCCATCTTCTGAAATCAGCTTGTTCGAGATGCTAAGTACATCTTCAACAGGATTTGGGTAAATGGAAATAAAATGATCTTCATCAGCCAAGTGTTCATCAACACTAATTGTTTCCTCAGTAAAAGTCAGATGACGTAAATCACTCAAATCAAAATCATCGGTATCGTTATCAGCTTGAACAACGTGCATATCGCCCGATGAAAAATGGATGCTTTGAATGTTTTTCAAGGCATACCCTGATACTGAACCGTTGTTGCTATTTACGTAAACACTTTGAGCTTGCAGACTGCCCAAACCTAACACCAACAAAAGAACAGCACATAAGTGTAATTTTTTGTGTCGCATAATTTTTTGATATAGTTTAATTATTTAAAATATTAAATTTTCTAATTATTTATATAACACTATCTTATAAGCAGAAACAGCTTTCTCACTTAGAAGGCACAAATGTACTAATTTATAAAATCAAACTCAACAAAGCAGTTGTTTTTATAAACTTACAAAGGGCGATTTATCAGTCATTTCCTGTCATCACTCGACAATCATACTTTTATAATGAATGTATCTGTCAATTATTTGATAAACATATTTGTAAGGCTCTTCTCCTCGCGCATAGCCATACTTAACGACCTCATCGTTATAGTACTTTGGATTCGACTTGTTAAGAATAAAGTAGTCAACATGCGATTCCCAAATTTGAGGGTCTTTACCATATTTTTCAGCCAAAGCCATAGCATCATACACGTGTGCTATTCCAACATTGTAGGCAGCCAGAACAAACTTCAATCGTTCCTGAGGATCTTCAACGCGCTTTTCCAGTTGATCATCTAAATAACTAAGATATTCTATTCCCGCACGAATTTGATCTTCCGGAGTTGAAAGACTGTCAATTCCATAAACGGCTGCGGTGTTCGGCATAAATTGCATCAACCCAAAAGCACCAACCCACGAAACTTGATTCGGAACAAATTTTGATTCTTGATAGATCAACGAAGCTATAAGCCTCCAATCCCAGTTTTTACCCGCACAATATCTCCGAATAATATCATCGTACTTAGAAATTTTACCGCCTCGAAACGTATTGAACTCACTCTTTGCCAAATGTACTGATCTCGGATTTTTGAAGTATTTATTAAAAAGTACACGTTCGGTGTAAGTTCCTACAAAGTTATCGTTCCAGTCATTAATAACAAGACGTAAACTATCTTGACCTTTTTTGACAACCCAAGCAAGTTTTTGTTCGAAACTGACAGGTGTTTTCACATCAATATTCGGATAATATTTCGCATTAACAATCGCAACGCGTTCATCACTCACAGTATAGTCTATTGCCCCATCGGCAACCTGAGCAATTAGATTTTCCATCGACAGATCAGGATCTTCAACAATATGAATACTGTCGCCTATCTCATTCATCAAATTGATAAGTCGTGATTTATGAGAGCCGTTTTTTTGTACATGAACAATTTGCCCGGCCAAATCCATAGGCTCTCGAATCAGTGCCTCTTCCATAGCATCGTAGGAGTTGATGCTTCGCCAATTATCGGGCTTTCGCTGCACCAAAACCTGCCTTGTAGTGCCGTGACTCTTAACAAAATCAACCTTCTTTATACGTTCCTGTGTAACAGCTAAATCCATTGCAACAAGATCGACTTTTTCATTATTGAGCATCTCAAAAGCCTTATCAATATTATTCTCCGGAATAACTTCAAGCTTCACATTAAGATACAACGCCAAATTTTTCAAGAGATCAAAAGAATAACCGAGCGGCTCTCCCCTGTAAATAAAATAGTCTGTTGAATTGTAGTCGGCAGCGACAACAATTTTCCCTCTTTGTTTGATATTTTTTAACACCTTTCCGGCATCTTCCTTGGGAAATTCAGTAGTGATTTCTTGAATTTTCACATCTTTGAACCTACAAGAATGTATCAATAATAGAATAAGAATAAGGGGAATTATCTTTTTTATATGTTCACTTCCCAATATCTTCATAAAATAAATTTTGATTCAACATAAAGGTAGAAAAATTCTATATACTTCCAAATCCTTAAAGCTTCAAAAGTAATAATATTTTCTTACGACGATTTTCAAGCCTTATTAAACGGAGGCTTAAACCGTTTTCCAACACTTCCAAACAGCAAATGAAAGCATTGATAACCTGACAATTAACAAAAGAGAAAGAACTTATGAATAAGATCAAAAAACAAATTAACGGTTACTCTTTCACACGAGTCCACGTAACAGTTCGCCCAAGAAAAGCAAAACCGATATAGCCTTTAACTTTTAGCACATCATTACTCTCAAGGTGCATGTTACTCTTGTAAGTTGAGCCGGAGTTGGGGTCGTATATTTTTCCATTTTCCCAATAACTATCGCCATCAAAAACAAAATCAGTAAGGAATACCAATCCCATCAATTTTCGTCCCTGAAGCTTTTTATCCGGATTATAGGTGTCGGTTTTCGGTTTGCCGGTTTTTCTATCGACAGGTCGTTTCAGCCAGTAAATTTTCCCATAAAATTTTCCATTCTCTTTGTAAATTTCAAACTTTCCGGTTTTGTCCTGATTCAACCATTTCCCGAGAATAGCATCTTCACCAACTTTTTGAGCAAGCGTTGCCGAGGAAAGAAGAAGTACGAATAGTAGAATACTGTTTAGAATAAAGAACTTTTTCATATTTTTTTAGCTAAAAGAAATTAATAAAGATCAAATATACGTAATTATTCGCAATTTTCATACTTTTTTTTCACACGAATTAAATATTCTCAATATCGAAAAACCAAAAATGGGAGTCGTTGACTCCCATTTTCTGTACTTTCACTATTTTACTGAATGAAAATACAAAATCTATTTTTCGCAATAATTTCTAAGCATCTTTAACCTTTATTCTTTAATTTCAATTGTGTGAATAATTGCTTCCATTTGCTTGATCAGGTCACGCTTACCATCTTTTGGAGCGTACACATAACCATCAACAACAATGACACGTTGTCGTTTTTGATCAACAAAAGTATACGATATAAAAGGACCTCCCATAAAATCATTTGCTACTTCCCACAAGCCCTTTGTTTCGATAGCATACATTCCTTTGAAATTTACAGCTTTAGAAGTCGGGAAAATTGTTTTTGAAGTAATCATGTAAGAGCCATCAGTCGGTCCCGGAACATGCCGCTTAGTAAGCGCATTTCTCCGTTTGACAATGTTTTCGTTTGCAAAAACGGAGGTGTCGGTGTAAGGGAAAGTGGAAATCAAAATTGCCTGAGAATAGTTGGGTGTTTCCTTACGAATCCAAACAAAGTCGTCATGAGATTTTGCAATAAAATACCCCAAAGGAAAAACCATTGAGAGGTCATATTTCTTTTCCAAAGACCTGCGAATTGCTAAATCCTCAGCAGAACGAAAAGAGCGATTAATTCTTTCAAGTTCTATCTCATGGTATAATGCATAAAAAGTTTCTTTATGATCATTAAATTCCTTAATAAACGCGTTTTCGTCCTTAGCTGTAATTTTTATCACACGCTGAGGTGCAGACCAAAGGTTTTTCTTTGTTTCGGTAATTGTTCGACTCACCGTCGGGTCAATGTCTACGATAAAGATACAACGATGAATCCGAAACATCTTAGATTTAACCTTATTAGGAGGAATGTTTGGAGTCGTAAAAGCAGGCTCGTATTGAGGAATAACTTCATACGGTTTTCTGAAAAACTCGCGAATGGTTTTTCCAATTTTCCCTTTCCAATACATTTCTCCCGTAACCACAAGAAGCTCAGAAGTCTTACCATTGGAATTTGGCTTGTTATTATCAGGATCATCATTCACCCCCTTACCGGAATTACAACCACCGATTATAATAATCAACAGTACAGCAACAATTAATTTTGATATTTTATTTTGACTCATGATATTAAGATTATGATTGATAAAGATAACAAAAAGCATCACATCTGCTTACGTTCAAACAAGTTAAAGGTCAATAAGAATCAGAATACGGTGTACTAAGCATTCTTTCGCACTTTCAATTTTTGTTTCACATAAATAGTATTTCCTTTCAGGTTGTTCCACTTTCTAAGGTCAGAGATTTTAACCTTGTATATTCTGGATATCATCGCTAAAGTTTCACCTTTCTTGACTACATGATAGGCTGATTTAGATTTTTTGACGCTTGAACGCAAATAGTTATCGGAATACGGAGAATACACAACAAGCTTTTGCCCCGGATATATCGTATTCGATTTCAATTTATTCCATCGTTTAATATTACGAACAGTCGTCCTATATTTCCGAGCAATAACACCAAGATTGTCACCCTTTCTCACACGATGGATACTACGTTCACTCGCTTTTTTTATTTCCTTTAACAGGTTCGCACGCTTTTTTCCATCTTTAGTAACATAGGCATAAATTTCGGCTTCTCGCGCCACAAATTCTCCACTCAAAGCATGAGGCAACCGCAAAGAATAAGGTTTCTTTTCTGAAGCAGGAATAATTCCCCGCTTAAATGTAGGGTTCAAGAACTTCAAATCAGCCATAGGAATACCTAAGGTTTCAGAAACCTGCTCAAATGAAAGCACGTCTTTCACTGTTACAGAGTCGATTGTGTGATATAAAAAATCAGGGTAGATAGGATACAAATTGTGCTCCGAAGCATATTCCATAACATAAGCTACGGCAAAAAAACCGGGTACATACCCTCGGGTCTCACGCGGAAGATAGGGCCACACAGCCCAATACGACTTAATATTTCCGGCTCGCCGAATAGCCTTATTAACATTTCCTGCCCCCGAATTATAAGCAGCTAAAGACAATGACCAATCTTCATAAATATTGTACAAATCAAGCAAATGACGGCATGCTGCCTCAGTTGCCTTTACAGGATCATACCTGTCATCAACCAAAGATGTAGCTTTCAAACCATACATCCTACCCGTTCCGTACATAAATTGCCAAAGCCCCTTTGCCCCCGCACGTGACCCCGCCGTTGGGTTTAATGCAGATTCTACAATCGCTAAATATTTTAATTCCAAAGGCATATCATACTTATCAAGATGCTCTTCAAACAAAGGGAAATAGACCTTAGCCAAACCAAGCATTTTACTGGTTAAATCTCTTTTTTTGTAGGCATAAAGATTGATGTAATTGCGTACTATTTTGTTGTAAACAAATTCGATAGGCGTTCTGCGATTTATTTCCTCAAAACGTTGTCTGTATACCTCATCAGAAAAAGAAGGCACCTCATCGGAGGCATAATTGTAAATATTCAGCTCCGCACTATCGGGAAGAATAATGTAATTGCCATAGATTGTTTCAAAAAGAAGTGAATCAAGCTTCTCAACATCAACTGTGTCACTACGATCAACAGTAGGATCATTCAAAACAATTTCAACATTGTCAATCATCGTACTATCATACGTATTTACAAAAGCACTATCAGCGTTGACTTGACCAATAACACCACAACTAACAGTCGACACTAACAACAAAGCTATTAGCCGAAATATTCCTTTACTCATAATTCCATCTTCCATTTTGGGGGCTAAATTCAACAACCCCAATTTCCATTTAGTATTTTCTTCTCTACAATGCTTGCGTTGACTTTGCTAACCCATAAAATCCGCATCACAGTTTTACACAAACTTTGAGATACCCTTTTCGAAGTAGTTCTCCCCAAGTCAAAAGTATAGACAAAAATAATTGTTATTTGTTTCTCGTAAGAAAAAATAATTGAAAAAAACAAAGCAGTCCCCTTAGACAATTACCGTTGGACTTATCAGCATAGTCACAGCTTTACGGATTTTGACAAGGGGACACTTTCTCAACACGCCTTCAACGGTTCACATACATTCACTTCCTTTAATTAAACCTAGTTGACAGTCCTTTTGAAAAATTCTGATTTTCAAATAAAACACCAGACAAAAGGCTCTCTTATCTTTGATTTAAATAGAAATAGCAATTAATGACACACTTTGCTGAAGGTAATGTTTTACTATTCGACATCAAATTCTTTTAAAGTTCTTTCAAGGTTTTTAATATGCACACCATACAATGCATTAGACCAAAATACTGTAATAAAATATATAAATACGGCTATTGCTATATATCCAAAGATATAAAGAAGGAGTGTTGTATTCGGCATGTTTAACAGAATTAAGTCACTATATACTTTCTCATCAATATTTACCGAACCCTGAACTATACTCACCATAGCTAGTGGAAGTAATAGACTCCCCGAAATTATTGCTGTTTTATATACTTCTAATGTTAATTTAAGATCATAAATAAAAGCTACTACAGTTTCTTTACTATCATTGTTTAAACTGGTATATCTAGTTAAAAACCAGCTCATCTTTGCTAAATATCCCAATGTAATAAGGCTGGTTATAAACATAAGTATGTAGTAAACAGTTTCAGGCAATTGATGCATTTTTATAACACTTGGGGCAGCAAAAAAGATAACAATTAAAATAAGCTGTGTAATGATTTCACTTTTCATACTCTTCCTTACTTTTTGAATAGGCATATTGCTGGGTTTTATATCTTTTATGCTTAATGGAATTTGATTACTATCCATACTTTCGGAATCCATTTTTTGTTTAATATCTTCAAAATTCATATCCTTGATTTTTTATTATTTTTTGTAGTTTAATTTTTGTTCTATTTATTTTTACTCTAACATTGGCTTCTGAAAGACCTAAATTATCAGCTATTTCTTTTCCCGATAAGCCATCAATAAATTGAAGGATCAAGGCTTTTTCAATTTTATTTAATTCTTTTACCGCTTTATAAAAACAAGCTAACTGTTGGTCTTTTTCATTACAGTAGTCTTCATAAGCAATAGGTTCAACTTCTTTAGAGCTATAATTATCCGGCTTTCTTTTTTCTTTTTTAAAGAATACAATTGCTGTGTTTAGTGCTACTCTGTACATCCAGGAAGAAAAAGCACTATTTCCTTTAAATGTTTCTAGCGATTTCCATAATTGCAGAATGATTTCTTGAAATAAATCTTGTTGATCTTCAGGATTATCAAAATACATTCTTGATACTTTATAAAGAATCCCTTTATGCTTATTGATCGCTATTAAAAATTCTTGTTCAGTTAATTGCATAAATCCCTATTTAATTGAATACCGGTGTGACAACATACCCTTTTTCTCTTAAAAGATGGATGATACCATATTCATGGGTTAAGTGAGCTATGCCAACCGCAAACAAATTACTTCTTTCTTTCATCATTTGTGGCATTTTCTCTACCCAATTTTCATTTCGTTTAATAAGCAAATGATTTGTAGCATTTTCATCCATATAAATGCTTTTAGTGAGTAAATCGACAGTAGTCGTAATATCTTCATTCAGATATGCTGTTATTGCTTCACCAAAATCTTTTTTATAAGATTCAAATAATAATAATTGTTTTAACGAAAACTCTGTAGGGTAAGCCTTACTAACTATTTCCAGTTGTTCTGCAACCTTTTCTAAGCTATAAATTGGCTTTTGTTTTTCTTTAGCTAATAACAAAACCTCATTATCTACTGATTTTATTTGTGTACAGGGTAACATTTTTTGATACATTACGAAATTTAGAACAGAAAGACCATAAGAGTCAAAATCTTTTAAAGATGTCCCCATCACATTCGTTACAAGAGCATCTAGTTCTTCAAATTGTTCTTTGGATAGCTCCTCCGATATTTTCTTTGTATTTTTCGGTAACGCTTGCATTGATTGCATCTCTTTTGGATCAGATAAATTTATTTCTAAAACTAATGCATCAACATTCTGTAGGGTTTGAGTTATTTTTTTAGAAATTTCTAAGTCGTCTTTACATATCATGTGTAAAGTTCCTAAAACATAAGAAGGTTCTTTCATTTCTGAGTGCTCAATTTTCCACAAAACAGAATTTTCTAATTTTATTTTACTTTGAGCTTGAGAAAAACTAAAAGTTAATGTAAATGCTAATACTACGATAATTGATTTAAGATGTTTCATAATTTTATTTTTTAAAATTCGCTTGGTAAGTATTGGAAATAAAAATTTGTTACAAAACAATAATCAAGAATGACAGGCACAGTGATCGCCAAAATCGCCACTTGGAGACTTTTTTCTATACCAAAACGAACCATATTCTGAATACAATTCTGCGGCTAATGTATCTGTAACTATTTCGGAATCATTTCTACCATAGTATTCCCTTACTTTATTATTAATAGCATCTAATGATAGGTTGAGAGATATTATTTTTGGACTTATGTCAGCATGCGCAAATAAATTTCCATTTATTTTTTCAATTACATTTTCTGTTCTTAACCATTTCCCTAATTCACTATTTTCACCTAACAAATCGGAGGAATAATCTAAATCTACTTTTTTCGCTAATAATTTGTACTTAGAACGTACGTGATGAGTTTTACCCGCGAGGTTAAATATTTCGCGATTTCCATTTATGAAATGGATGGAACCGCCTTGCTTTTCGCCTGTTTTTCAGGCTTGTATACAAGACTTAAACATTGATTTACAATGTTGAGTGCTTCCAATGTGTCAGCAATTCGCTTGCGTGAGCTTACACACTTTATGAAACACTTCCAATACCTTACACTAAATAATCCGGTTTCATTCAACTAAGTTTTCATTGTTGGTGCTTCACACCCAACGAAAACTTAGTTATTGTGGGTAGTTTTTATTTTTTCGCTTCGTTATTAAAAAAGTTTTTTAATTTTTCTTCTCCAAATAGTGGAGCAGTCATATCCATAACCATCGTTGTCATAAAAAACTCAATCGAGCCATACGTTTTTGAACTCGTAAATGTTCGAATGCACCAAAGTGCAAATTTTCTTATCCAATCAGGTAAATGAACAATCTTAACTTTCTTTTCATAAGCTTTCAATGCTAATTCAGCAATTTCGTTTTGAGAAAGCAAATCAGGACCGCCAATGTTAATTTCTTTTTCCTTTTGGTTAATGGTATTTACAACCTCTTTTGCTAAATCTTTCCCGTGAATTGGATTTAGTTTTAATTTTCCGTCTCCGAATAAGTAAACTTTTCCTCCTTTTGCCATTTTAAGAAAATCTGCC
>PDWJ01001005.1_pt1 | contig 37089 bp, 31 predicted proteins | sample 1430881 | NCBI WGS metagenome assembly PDWJ01 (sample SAMN01162460, study PRJNA174530) | Oral metagenome, whole genome shotgun sequencing project. | biome: Marine environment; feature: Marine mammal; material: Swab sample of the gingival sulcus; isolation source: swab sample of gingival sulcus...
TGATGACTAAATCGAACCTTCGAGCTGCCGCCTTTCGACTGAGAGGCGGTATCTGGACGGCTCTTTTCTTGGCCATCCTCTGGCTCGCCTCCCCCTCTGCTCCTTCTGTGGCTATCGGGTTGATTCCCGTGATGCTTGGGCAGGCCCTTCGATGCTGGGCAGCTGGATGTATTGGGCGGTATAGGGGGGAACGGGTTTCAGCCAAACGGCTGGCGACTTGGGGGCCTTATTCCCTGTGTCGGAACCCATTGTACGTGGGTAACGGTCTCATTGGGCTGGGGTGGGGGATCATGGCCGGTATCGTGCCTCTGATACTGTTCGCCTTGACGTTTTGGGTTCTGTACGGTCTTCTCATCGTGCCATGGGAAGAGCGTTTTCTTCTGAAAAAATTTGGAGATGCGTACCGTCGATACCGTCGAACGGTTGGTGCTTTTTGTCCCAAACAATGGCCAGTTTGCGTCGAATTGGGAAGTTTTGATCTCTCGATACTCTGGAGAAGTGAAAGGCACAGTCTTCTGGTTACCCTCCTGGGAACGGTAGTTCTTGCCTCTCGTCTGTGGTGGTGACGGAGCTTTAAATATATGACGAAGGCCTGGAAAACCGATTTTTCCAGGCCTTCGTCGTTTTTTATGTCGTCTAAAATTTTGCGATGTGGCCCCCGAAGAGGCGGTTCCAAGTCTTTTCGTAGACCTCTTGAGGTTGGGGCACGATCCGAGCGAGTCCCTCTTCCACGCAGGCCTGGGCTACGGCTTCGGCGATTCGGGGGACAAGTTGGTCGGAAAAAATAAACGGTGTGATGTGGTCTGGTCCTAATCGACTGGTATCCACGTTGTCAGCGTATTCCCTGGCGACCTTGAGCTGCACACCGAATGTGAGCCCCGTTGCCCGAACGTCCAGGATACCCCGGGTGAACCCGGGAAAAATAGCCAGGTTGGGCATACAGTTGATTCCATCCATGATACCGCATCCCACGACCGCAGCTCCCGCCTCTTTTGCCTCATTCTGTGTCATTTCGGGGACGGGGCGGGTGAGGGGAAAAACCACGCTCTGGGGTGCCATCAGGGCCACATGCTCTTTTCCAAAAGCCTTGGGCTGGCCTGTGAGTCCGATCAGGATATCGGCTCCTCTGATCGCCGTTTCAAGTCCGCCTCGAAGCCCTTCCGGGTTGAGGCGGTCCAGAATAAACCGCTGTACGCCGTTGAGGCTCTCCATCTCAGGGTGGATGATTCCCTGCCTGTTCAGCATGACGATATTTTGAGCACCGGCGTGGAGCATGAGTTCCGCCGTAGCGATGGCAGAGGTCCCAGCACCGACGATGACTATTTTAACAGAGTCTAGCTCCTTCCCGACGACCTTGAGGGCGTTAAACAGGGAGCCTAGGATGACCGCCGACGAACAGTGCATGTCGTCGGCGAAGATGGGGATGTCGAGCTCTTTTCGGAGTTTCCGGACCAATAAAAAATCCGTCGGACTCTTTATGTCCTCCAGATTGATTGCTCCCACGGTGGGAGCCAAGAGTCTGCAGAAATCCGTGAGTTGGTCAATCTCGGTGGTGTTGACACACAGAGGGAGAGCGTTGACGTCACCAAATCGCTTGTAGAGCAGGCATTTCCCCTCTATCATTGGCAGGGCTGCCTCGGGGCCGTAGTGTTCCTGACCCAGGAGTGAGGTCCCATTGGAGATGATGGCCAGCCTGTCTCGTTTTCCGGTTAGCTCGTAGACAGCCTCTCGATTGGCCTGTATCTCCTTGGCCGCTATGGCTCCGCCCTGTATGTAGGCCATGGCCAGGTCCTGTTTGTTTCTGATAGAAATAGTGGGAGAGAGCTTGATCTTTCCCTGGGCTCGCCGATGGAGCTCCAGTGCTTCGGTTCGGTCTACAGGCATAATGTCTCACTCCTTAGGTCTCAGTCAGTTACGTCGGCAGATGGTTCAGGTCCAGGATCATTCCATCGGTGGCGGCGATCACTGTGGTGTCCTCGGTGCAGAGCTGTGTGGCCAAAGCTTCGGGGTCGTTTTTCAGGATGCTCGTCCCCAGATGGGTCATGACCAGCAGCTTAGGGTAGACTTGGCGGAGAAAACGAGCCATGTCCGGGACGGACAGATGCTGGATGGGAGGACGATTCTCCAGCAGGGTTACGTTAGCGACGATCACCTCTCGGTCGTGGAAGAATCTCTCCAGTTTTGGGAGATAGGCAGTGTCGCTGATCAAGCCCAGCTTGGGGATGCCCGATCCGTCGAAACGAAGTCCGTAACACTCGACCCCATGATGACGGAGGGAGATCGGCCTCACTGTTCCTCCCGGGGACTGGACGGGGTTCAGGTCGCTCCAACGGACGAGCTGGAGAAATCTGTCTCGGAGGTTCCTGTACAGCACCGGTTCGTCGTCGATGGCGTCCGATGGCAGGGCCGTGAGAATACCGGGACGTCGGCCGCCTTCGGTCATGGCTTCTGCCAGGCTATTGCAGTCACCGCTGTGATCGATATGCCGGTGAGTCAGGAGCATGCCGCTTATGTGGTTCGGGTCCACGAGAGGACGAAGGACACACATTCGAACCAATGCTCCGGGGCCTGGATCCACCGCCATCCGAAATCCTCCCAGGGAGATCACCATGCCGCCGGAGCTTCTAGTCTGGTTGATCACGTTGAATCGGGTTCCAGCGGTTCCCAGAAAAACCATGGGGTTCTGAGGAAGTTGCGTCAATTCTTAAACAGTGGGAGCAACTTGGAGAACTCTGGGGTCCCTGCTCGTTGAAGAAGCTGATAGATCACCGACTCCAGAGGGAGAACATGAACGCCACAGGCAGTCATGTTGCTCAAAGCCAGGCGATGGTGTTCCGGGTTTCTGCTACCGCAGGCGTCTGCGACCACTGCCACCTGGTACTCTCGTTTCAGAAACTGAAGGGCTGTGGTGTGGATGCAGATGTGGCTTTCGATGCCGAAGAGCACCACCTGGGTCTTTTGGGGGCAGAAAATATACTCGTTGAACCCCTGCTCGTTGAAACACCCGAAGCTTTGCTTCTCGAAGGGAGGATCCTCCAGATATTCCCGAAGGTCTTGGATCGTTGTTCCCAGGCCTTGGGGGTACTGTTCGGTGTACCGCACGGGGATGCTCATGACCTGGGCTGCTATGAGGAGTTTTTTTACATTTCGAAGGACGTCCTGATGGCTGTGGATGGCGGGCAGGAGTTTTTCCTGAATATCCACGAGGAGAAACAGTGTCGTTTTCGTCTGAAGCGTATGTGGTTTCAACGGAGCCACCTCCTGATGTTCTCTTCTCCTGTTATTATGCCATATGCTTCCTCTTGCCGGTATCGCAAAACGCTCTTTTATGCTATCCTTACCGTCGTTATCTCACCCATGGAGGATCCAAAACCGATGACCGATAAAAACGACGATCTTCAGGAATGGACCGTGGAGCAGGTCTTGAAGGCAATGACCACCCCGGAGTACCCCGAATACGTACTACAAGCGGTGGAACAGCTTCAGATCTGGATGAACGAAAAACTCTCTGCCCCCGGAGATGAGGGCCTGACCACCGATTATGATCGATTGTACGCACAGCTGGACTGGATTCGGAAACATGCCGCTTTTCTGGGCGAGGACGGTGATACTAGCCCTTCGGAGGCTGTAGTTGTCTCTCTGGAGCCCAGTGATCAGGATGAGGCAATGCGAATGGCCATCGATCATGTAGCGATATTCAACAGAAACTGCCAACGGATATGGCTGCTCAGCGATTCCTGGGTTCCTGGAGAAGTCCTTCGATACCAGCGTCACATAAGAGCCTTAGAGGGGCGGAACGTATCCTTTCGCTTTCTCCTCATCACCCCTTGCGGTTGGACCGAGATCCCCCTTCGGCAGGATGATGCACCCGGTGACAGCTTAGGATGGAACAGCACTACTACGGGAGTCTTGGGCCGGGATCGAGTCGAGGACAAGGACGGCGAAAAATGATTTGACGAAGTGGAATGGTGACTGTATAATGCCCTTCGTTCGGGGTGTAGCGCAGTCTGGTTAGCGCGCCTCGTTCGGGACGAGGAGGTCGGAGGTTCGAATCCTCTCACCCCGACCAGACTGGACGAAAAACGATCTTGGCCTCGGTCAAGGTCGTTTTTTCTCAGGAGACATCAACTTCTCCTTGACTATTACTGACTATATTGTTATACTTGTTGATACAAGAGAGGTGACCGTTATGGCCGTGGAGAGGGTCTCACATAATCGCAAAGCCCGCCACGACTATTTTATCGTAGATACCTACGAGTGTGGTATCGTCCTTACCGGTACCGAGATAAAATCGATCCGAGCCGGACGAGTGAACCTGAAGGATGGATATGCCAAGCTCGATAACAGAGAGCTCTGGCTTTTCAACATCCATATATCTCCTTATGAACACGCCAGTTGGCGTCAGCACGAACCTACCCGAAAACGCAAGCTCCTCATGCGTAAGGGAGAGCTCCGCCGGATTGCCTCCAAGGTGAAAGAACGGGGTTTTACCTTGATCCCCCTGTCGCTTTACATCAAGGATGGTCGGTGGGCCAAGGTCGAGCTTGGTCTCGCCAAGGGCAAGGCTCTTCATGACAAGAGGAACGCTCTGGCGGAGAAGGATGCCAAGAGAACCATGGAGAGAGAACTCCGAAATCGCCAAAAAGATTGAGCGTCGACGTGGGGGTGACCGGTTTCGACTGGTATGTCGCAAGTCTGGGAGCAGGTCGAGTGATGGCCGTAAGCCATTACCAAATGAACTGACAACAACTACGCTCTGGCTGCTTAAATAAGCAGTCACCTGTCGGGAGGGGAGCGCTCGCAGATCCGAGGCAGGTTATCAACGCGGGCAACGTATGGGTCCAGTCGGATGAGGTATCATGGTGTTCTGTCGATCACACCAGATATCTCCCGTAGAAAAAGAGATCGTCTAAGCCTGTAGCCGCCCATTCATACACGGTATGTCAGGACCGGGGTTCGACTCCCCGCACCTCCACCATTTTAATTTTATAATTAGGAAGGATTACTGTATAGGCCTCGCTATGGCGGGGCCTTGTTTTTTTTAGTATTCTATAAGTATATTTATAGAATGTCATGGATAAGTCAACATATAAATAAGTAGATTTGTAGCTATACAGGTATTGTACTCATTTCTGAGGGAGGCGGCATTGTGGTTATGCGCCGACCTATCTCGAGATTTACGAATATGCCTGATTTTCTGCAAGGAGGAAGAAGTTTCATTCCTCGCTGGGAGATTGAGATACGACAGGAGAGCTGTCGCGGAAGTGGGAAGCTGGAGTTGCGAGCCTTTAACTACTCTAAGGGCACCTCTAAAAACGGTTTTTCTTGAGATAACAACCCATTTCCATCCAAGATAGAATGGTAAAATATCAATAAATTCCAATATATCCAAAGGCCCCAAAAAAGAGTCCCTTCCTCTGAAACAAGGAAGTCCTTTTTATCGGAAGACTGGAATTTACTTTTCAGGGGGCCAGAGACGTTAGCATCGTTTTATATGGAAAGACGATCGGGAGGAAGATATATGACGCAAGACCATATCCGAGAATATCTGGAAGAAAAATTTACCCGAGATCCTCAAACTGGGGCTTTGGAGGTGCGGCTACGTTTCAAGAGCTACGAAGATCTTTTCGAACCTCTTGATGGAGCTCCTTATGGAGAGAAAAACCTTTCTTCCGCTCTTGTTCGCGTTCTCCTGCATCTTTTTGAGGAGATCCCTTTGGAATATCCTTACGTCCTTGTTTTTGAGTTTACCGGAGTGTGTCGAGTCCCCCGGATGGAGGAACGATGCGCAAAAGACTTCTACCGGTGGTGTCACTACCGTTCGGCTCTGGCAAGGAAGAGGGTACAAAAAAATACCAAGGACACTCTGCTCTATGCATGCATTGCTGCCATACTTATCGGAGCGAGTTCGCTAATGGGAAAGTTTTACCCTTCAAGTATGCTGGAAAGGGAACTCCTGCATCAGGTTCTTACCGTAGGATGGTGGATTTTTGCATGGCAGGCGGGGTCTAATCTGCTTCTTAATTGGGGGCACATCCGGGCTCCCCTTCGGCAATTCACACGACTTCAGACCTATCCTGTTCGATTTGAATATTTTTGAGAGCGTGAATCTCTTATCCCTTGCTTGGTCTTAGCTTCTACACTTTGACCAGGGGGGATGAACACCCCGATCTCTCCTCATGCAACAAATCCGAAGATATTCGTGATGGGATTCAAGGCTGTGAGGGGAGGAAATGCGCTATGGGCAGAATGATATATGTCGAGGCAAGAGAGAATAAATAAGAAAAGTTGTGCCTTTTTTACCCTGCGGCCTCTGTGTTTTTGCTCGGATCGAAAAGTATTGGAGGAACGACGCTTTTATTCTTTCGTGGAGAAGAGGTATGGGAATCGGACATTCTCTTGCCCTAGATTACTGAGTGCTAGGTTCTCTAAAAATCGTTGTGGGGTCGTGATGAATTGCCAAGGGAAGGGAGAATACGGTGAAGATTTCGGTGAACCGTGAGCGGTTGATCGCGACATTGCAAGATTTAGGAGCTGTCGGACTGGACGGAAGCGGTGGGCGTACCAGGCTTGCCTTGGATGATGGTGACAAGGCGGGGCGGGATCTGTTTGTCAGGTGGCTGAGAGACCTGGAGCTGGATGTCAAAATCGACGCTATCGGAAACATCTTCGGCGTGTTGCCAGGGTTCGAACCGGGAGATCCAGTAACCATGGGATCCCACATAGACACCGTCAGAAACGGCGGTATGTTTGATGGAGCTGTCGGTGTATTAGGGGGACTGGAGGTTCTTCGTACCATAAGGGAAAAAGAGATCTCTCACAGGCGCTCGCTGGCAGTAGCTGTCTTCACCAACGAGGAAGGAGCTCGATTTGCTCCCGATATGATGGGAAGCCTTGTTCTGACTGGTGTTATGGATCCTAACGATGCGTACAGAATATCCGATGATTGCGGACGGACTGTCGGTGAGGAGCTGGATCGGATCGGTTACAGGGGGATTGATTCGGTGATCCCGTCCACCTATCTGGAGCTTCACGTGGAACAGGGACCGTTCCTGGACCGTGAAGGTGTCTCCATGGGGGTTGTGGATGGAGTACAGGGTATCGCTTGGTGGAAGGGATGTTACCGTGGTCAGGCCAACCACGCTGGAACGACCCTTATGACAATGAGAAACGATGCTTTGTTGGCTGTCTCCCATCTTCATGTGGCCGTGACCGACCTGGTTCGGGAATGGGGCGGTTGTGCCACAGTGGGACGAGTCGCCGTTCAGCCCGACATAGTCAACGTCATTCCTGGCGAGGCTCTATTCACACTGGATGTGCGTCATCCTGACGTCTCTTGTTTTCATCAGCTGAAAATAAAGGTGCAGGAGATCATGCATCGTTTGGCCCAGCGCTTTGATCTTCAACTGGAGCTCTCGCAAAACGTCGACGTTCAGCCGGTGACCTTTGATCGAAGGCTGAAAGACTTGATTCAATCGGTGATGGTAGATCATGGGTTGACCTTTACTCATCTTTGGAGTGGGGCTGGGCACGATGCGCAGATATTGGCGAGACGGGTTCCCTCGGCGATGATCTTCGTTCCGTCCATTGGAGGCAAGAGTCATTGTCCCCAAGAGGAGAGCGATTTCGACCAGATTGCTGATGGAGTGAATGTGTTGTTAGAATGTGCCCTTCGTGTGGCTCGTGGGGAGGGTGAACTCTGACCTGAGTGCTGCGTTTTTTCCTGTAGATTTGACCGAGGGGCTCGAGTCGTTCGTTCGAGAATAAGTCGTTGAGATTTATCCCTAACCTTTGGCGAAATGTATCACGCTCTTTTTTGAGAAACGGGCCTGATGTTGTGCTCGCCTCTCTCTTGTCAAGGCGATGTGTTCTCGAACACTTTTGATGTTGGATTTTCTCATCGTATCCTGAGAGTGATCGGTGAGCTTATCGTGTTGTCCATTTTTCAGCTTAGGTTAGTCTGGGTCAGGCTGCTGTAGATTTTCTTTCTCGAAGTAGGTCTCCTGCGGTGTTCGGTGTCCCCGTATGGTCTTGACAATGGGGTCCGTCATACCCATAGCGTTTACATGTTGGCAGAGAGCCACGTACACGAGCACGAGCCGGGCCGATGGTGATAGGTTTGTATCCTCAATGACGTCGACCGGTACACGGCAAAACCAAAATTTTTTAGATGGGCACAACCTATCACCCCCGAAAAAATGGGTGGCCGGTGATACCCCAAAAAAATAGCAAGGGCATCAGCAATATGCTGGTGCCCTTGCTATTACTTGGTCGGTATTGGTGGGCGACACTGGGATCGAACCAGTGACCCCTTCCGTGTGAAGGAAGTGCTCTCCCGCTGAGCTAGCCGCCCTTGAGATAACGAGAAGAATTATATATCCCAAAGGCTTAGAATGCAAGAGTGTTGTTCTCCTTCTTTGCATAAACATCTGTCTTTTCACAGGTAGTGTATCTTTGAAGAATGCTCAAATATGGCTAGTATTCAAGGTTGAAGGTCGATTTTGCCTTCACAGGGTAAGTCTTCTGGCGTATACTATTAGTGATGACGAGGTACTAACATAAACTTTTTTACGAAACTGAACGATTGGTGAGGAGGATGAGCTCGGTGGATCTATCTGCTTTAGCAGGTGCGACCGATGTCTGGGAATGTTGGCGTTTTCTCCCCTGGGCTGACGGCGATTTAGCTGGAGTGTATCGCCGGGCTACGTTCATCAAGGCAGGGCTCATGGGAGAGGTGGCTCGGTATTACGCTGACGATTACATCCTGTGGACCTATGGTGCAGACTCTCTGGCACGGGTTCGTCGGGAATGGGGTTCTATACCAGATGTGATGATTCAACGGCTGATCTTTGTGTCTCCAGAGGATAAGTTTGATAAAAAGGTTAAGGCTTTTGCTTTGGGTTTGCGAGGGTATCTGGAGACGTATCGCTATGCTCCCATGGGGCAGGGATATGCCAAGATACGCGATCTTACTCCCTTAATCGACAAGGCATGGGAGCTGGTTCAGTCAATGGATAGGGGAGGTGTTGAACAGGGGAATCATCCGTGCGTAGTGTAGTTGCGGGAGCACTTTTTTATTCTACGTAAGAATAAGAAGGGGATCTTTGTCTGGGGGTGTGAAGATTGACGTTTACTTTGATGTTCATCGTGTCTGCCGTTGTCTTCGTGGTCGGTTTTAAGGTATATGGCAAGTTTATGGCCGATATCTATCAACTGGACGACTCAAGGCAGACGCCGGCTCAATGCATGTTTGATGGTATTGATTACTGTCCGGCCCATCCGGCGGTCCTTTTGGGGCATCATTTTGCCTCTATCGCTGGGGCAGGGCCAATAACCGGTCCCATTGTTGCGGCGTCTATGTTTGGATGGTTGCCCACGTTGCTGTGGTGCATCATCGGTTCCACATTCCTCGGTGGCCCTCATGATATGGGAGCCTTGGTCGCTTCGATGCGTCACGATGGTCGTTCCGTCGGGGAGGTCGTTGAGCGTTGGATTGGCCATAAGGGAAAGATCCTGTTTCTGTGCTTCACCATCTTGGCCTTGATTCTGGTCGTGGCGGTTTTCCTGGTCCTCTCAGCCAAGACATTTGCTGCGGATCCGGTGGTGGCTTTTGTCGGGTGTCTATATATCGCGATGGCCGTGATCTCGGGGATGTTGATTTATAAGTTTCACGCTCCTTTATGGCTGGTAACGGTTATTATGCTGGCTATCGTGGGCTTTGCCTGTGTCAAAAGCGCTGATAGTCAGACTATCATGACTCTTTTTAAGCTGTCCAATAACACTTGGAATTACATCCTGGCTCTGTATATTGTGGCAGCTTCGGTGCTCCCCGTCTGGCTTCTCCTTCAGCCTCGGGACTATCTGGCATCGTATTTCCTGTATTTTGCCGTCATCGTCGGAATTGTCGGTATGTTATTCGGCAACAAGTTTGACAGCGGAGCTATCCCTATGATAAAGCAGGGTGTTTCATATTTCGGAACGGCAGGGAAACCGATGTGGCCCATGATGTTCGTCATCGTGGCTTGTGGGGCGATTTCGGGATTCCATTCTCTGGTTGGAAGCGGGACAACCTCCAAGCAGCTTCGCAGGGAGAGCGATGCTGTCGTGGTTGGATACGGCTCCATGCTCATGGAAGGGCTTGTGGCTTGTATTGCCATTGGAACTCTTATGGTTGCTGGCTCAATCGTAAAAGGCGGTCCGGTTGTCACCTTCTCTAAGGGGTTTGGTCAGTTCGCCTCCTTGGTGGGGATTGACCCGGTGTTAGGGACTCGTCTCGGGGCCATCGCCATCAACAGCTTTTTGTTGACCTCTTTGGATACTGCGACCCGTCTCGCCCGGTACCAGATTCAGGAGCTTTCGGGGATGAAGATCAACAAATACGTGGCCACAGTAGTGGCTGTAGTTGCGGCTCTGGCCTTGGTCATGGTCAAGACCACGGACGTTGCGGGCAATCCCATTCCGGCCTGGAAGGCCATTTGGCCTATCTTTGGTGCCTCTAATCAGCTTGTGGCTGCTTTGGCCTTGTTGGCTATTGGTGTCTGGGTTATCAGGGGATTGAAAAAGAGTGGAAACTTCCTTATGGTTCCCTTCTGGTTCATGTTGGCTACCACGCTCTTTGCCTTGTTCATTCTGATCAAGGGCTGGATTGGCATGGCGCAGCCGAACTATCTCCTTGCTGGTGTAGCTTTGCTCCTGTTTGTTCTCGCCGTGTTCCTGGTCCTTGAGGCCCTTAAGGCCTTGAGAGTCAAGGTGGAGTAGCTCTCTGCAAGAGACTAAACATTTAAAGACAAAAGCCGGCTCGAAACGCGAGCCGGCTTTTTTGATCGTTTGAAATGAGGAGATCAGTTATGCTGTCTCTCCGTCTGATTGGTTCAACTTAGGTGCTTCCACAGCTTCTGCCCCGATTGAACGAACTTTCCAAAGAATTGATTGGGGCAACTGGATATCTCAAACATCGTCTAGAGCGAGGAACAGAGTCCCTAACTCTGCTAAGCAAAGCATGCCGTAAAAAATTACAGAAGAAAAACGGCGGGAAAGAGCCTTTTCGAAAAAACGCCCTTCCCCACCGGGAGGAAAAAAGACAGAAACTTACTCTCTCTTCTTCAATCTTACGTCAGGTTCAGAGGGGATACGGAAGAGGGGAATAAAGCGGTCCCAGCCGGTTACAGTGAGTACCAGCATGGACCCCACTGCCACGAAAGCGAGGAAGTTGAGCCGGATAATATCCATGGGGACGAAGTGATAAAGAGGATAAACTGCGTAGGCGATGCCGACGAAAAATACAACGTAGCAATGCCAGGGAATGAGCTGAGACCCAAGCACCCCGAAGGCATCTGAGAGTGTGGCATTGCGAAGCCGAAGGGTGTACAAATCCTCTTCGCTGCCCTCTACGTTCTCCTCGGTCATCTCTCGAATAATGGGACCGATGGTGACAATCTGAGCCATTTCATCCCCTAAAGCGGCGTTACCTATGAGGCACATGATACCGTTGCTGAAGATGAGTTGCCGCACATTGTGCACCATTTTGAGAACTCCTCGGGCGACGGGTTCAAAAGCTTTCATGAGACGCATTACCCCTCCAAAGGCTCCTACCCACATCATCATTACGATAGACCAGCTTCCGGCATCGGAAAAGCCTGTATAGACCAGGTCGAGGAATTCTATTACCGAGATTACAGTGCCGGCTATCAGACCAAAGATCAGAGCCGCCACAATTCCTGCCCCTAGACAGAGAAGGGTCGAAATTCCCGAGACTGCCATGACCAAAACTATGAGAAGAGGCACAATCATATAGAGAGGGACCCCTGATCGTACCTGTTCCAAAAGGGTTACCGCAGATGCCCTTTTCTCCTCCAGGCTAGTCCAAACCTCCGGAGGAATGGCATCGATAGCTGCAGCAGCACTCCCCACTTCACTGCCCAATTCCATGCTGCTTCCTGCAAAATAGAAAATGCCTGCCGAAATAAAAAGACAGAGGAAGGACCATACTCCTTGATGACGCACTCGCTGAATGATTTCCACTCCCTGCATTCCCGAGCTCACCACCGTAGTGTCTGAAATAAGACCAATGTTGTCCCCAAAACAGGACCCTCCTGCCACGGCAGCAACCGTAAGAACGGGGCTTCCCCCTACAATGTGACTGAGCCAGAGAAAGACCGGGGCACAGGCTGCAAATGTTCCCCAGGAGGTACCCGTAGCGATGGAGAGTACTGAGGTAGCAAAAAGTCCGACAATCGCTACTGTCTTTCCAGAAATGCCGAGCTTAAGAGACATGATAATGATAGAGGCCCCCACCCCGGTGGCCATAAAAGCCTCCGCAAGAGCATATGCGGCCATGAGTATGAAAAAAACGATGATGAAATGTTTCACATTATCTATGGCAGCATCAAAAATTTCTTTAAAAGAGAGTTTGTCGAGGATCATGGCCAAGGCTGCTGCGATAATTGTAGCGAGAGGCGCAGACAACAGAATGTCCATGCCACTCAACATAAGTCCTGCCAGAACTACAATAGGTGCCAACTTCAATAGTGCCACAAAGACCCCTCCTTTAATTTATAAATTTATTATGTAGAGTTGCGCCACTTTCCAAAAATTTTTTTAGTTCTCGATTTTCTCCCTTTCGTCTCATCACCACCTTTTCCTCGGATTGTTCCTTCAGGTTTGCCTCTCTCTTGTACCTGTTCCGGTCCGCCAGACGCATCGTGCTTTTCAGTTCATGCAGAAAAGCAACCACTCCCTGAGCAGAGCCCGATACAGCTCCCATTTACCACCATGAGGTTGCTGAAAAGCCTAAAAGCCTAAAAGCCTTTGTAAAATCAAGGCTAAATATACTAGACCTAGTTCTGTTTCATCAAATATGTTACCTCTCGCTCGTTCAGGGCAATCCAGCTGTCTCTCCTCCATCGATGGGAATTGCAGCCCCCGTGATGTACCGTCCCTCCGAAGAGGCAAGAAAGGCAAAAAGCCCCGCGATCTCTTCCGGTTCAGCATGGCGTTTCATGGGGATTTTTTGATTTGTGGCCTCCAGCATTTCTGGAGTGTATTCTGCTTTCTGCATGGGGGTGAGCACATATCCCGGACAGACAGCGTTCACCCGGATACTCGGGGCAAGCTCCAAAGCCATAGTTTTGCAGAGCAGAATCACTCCCGCTTTGGAAGCGTTATAATCCGTGTAGAAAGGGTGCCCCTCAGTACCGTTGGTTGAGGCGGTTATGAGGATGACTCCCTCTCTCTGGGGAAGCATATGTTTCGCTGCTTCCTGAGCACAGAGAAAAACACCGTCCAGGTTTATGCCCATAACTCGTCGCCATTGCTCCCAGGAAATATCCGCAAAAGGGGACCGAACGCTGATTCCCGCATTCGCGACAAGTATATCCAGTTGTCCCGTTAGTTGTATTGCCTCCCGAAAGCCTTGTTCCACCTCTTCCGGTCGACTTACGTCCACTTTAAGAGCCCCCACAAAACCTGCAGGGTTACAAGCGGCCTCCTCTAAACCCGTAGGATCAATGTCAAAAATCACCACCTGAGCCCCCTCCCGGGCAAAGCGTTCTGCCGTGGCTAGGCCAATACCACTGGCACCGCCGGTAACCACGACACCTTTATTCTGTAAATCTGGATATCGGATCATTGAAAAAGCCCTCCTTTTATTCTGCCCTGAGCGGAGGCACTCAAGGGACAATATGCTTCGAAAAAACTTCTCAGAAAAAGGAATCGCATTCAATGCATACAAGGTATGCATAAATATACATGGTTCTAGTGTACGGGGATAGGAAAAGAAAGTAAAGTGGCGCAGTCTGTTGAATCGAAGCGTCTTTAGTATCGAGTTCCGTATCTCTCTTGTGCCACCGTGTCTGAAAGCGTACCCAAAGCGTGGATGATTTTTTCTTGGAGCACCTGAAATATAATCCGTGCAAGAGGGGCTGCAAAAAATTAGCCCAAGCATTTCTGTAAAAGATGGCGTACGTTATCGCCCCGGATACAGGTTCCTCTCAAAAGAGGTTACCTTTTATACTGAGGAACTTGTAAGATGATTTCTTACCGCCAGAGAGAAGAGGCATACGCCCACAGCGCTCTTGGCAAACATCTCGATATCGTGGACTTTGGGAAAGTGTGGCTCTTCCTGTTCCAGGGGGCAACAGGAAATCCTCCAAGATATGGCCTAAAGGCGATATTTGCCGAAGCCATTTTACGATGGAGCCCCCAGAAGCTCCAGGATATGTCCTGACGTCAGTTCCACTCTGTTTCGTGGTTCTTGAGGTGCTCAACTCGGTTCAAAGCGACCAGGGAATAATATCCTTTCTTGCATATCATGATGGAGATGGAGGCCGTATCGAAATGGAGTCGCCAGAACCATGGCTCCTGTATGCCGATACAAGACGAGAGCAAAGGCTTCAAAACCGTTCTGTGGCTCACCAGGGCAATGGTTTCCCCGTGATGTTTTTTGACGAGAGAGTCCAGTTTTTTTCGGGATCTTTGCATTACAGCTGTAAGGGGTTCTATACCGGGTGCCTGCAGTTTCTCTGGTGTGTTGAGCCAAATCTCCCAGAGCTCGGGGCTTTCTTGGGCGATCTCTTCTTTTTTTCGTCCTTCCCAGGAGCCCAGAGATACGTTGGTAATCTCATGGGCTTCCACGGGCGAAAGACCAATTTTGTCTCCGATGACCTGCGCGGTCTCTCGAGCCCGAAGAAGAGGGCTGGTATAGAGGTGTTCAATGCTCAGATGTGTAGCAGCTTCGGCAACTTCCTTTGCCTGTCTTTTACCACAGGCATTCAGGGGAAAGTCCCTGGCTCCTCTGAACAGCCCCTGTACATTCCCTGCACACTCTCCATGGCGAATCAGGACTACCGTTGTCGGTCGATTCATGGGAAACTCCTCCTTTTTTCTCAGTCTACTCCTCAGGAAAGCTCCGACAAAATATTTTTATGTCTGACCAGTCTTGACAATTATCCGCAAGATTGGTACTCTACTATCTGTTGTTTTTGCGATTAGCACTCACCGTAGAAGAGTGCTAGTATCTATCGGGGGTATGGTATGCTTACCGAGCGTCAGCTGGAAATTGTGCTGTCCGTTGTGTATGACTATATATCTACCGGAGAACCCGTCGGTTCGAGGACCGTTTCCAAAAAATACATCAAGGGATGCAGCGCCGCTACGGTCAGAAACGAGATGGCCGATTTGGATGAGATGGGGTATTTCTTTCAGCCCCATACGTCGGCGGGTCGAATTCCCACACCGTTGGCCTATAGAGTATATGTCAACTCCATCATGCATCGTCAAAGGGCGGCACCTCCAGGCTTGGAATTATGGGTTCGGACCGTACGTAGTCAGAGGGCCGATGTTGAGTCGACTCTCTCCCAGATCTCTCGTCTCTTGGGAAAAGTGACCAGTTATCTGGGAGTAGCCGCTGTTACCACGACCGATGTTCAGCGTCTTCAGAAGGTCGATTTAGTTCGTCTTGAGGACGGTTCGATCCTGGTTTTGGTGGTGTTGGAAAACGGGGCTATCCGCCATCGTCGCATAGTTCTGGACGGTGAATTGCCTCAGGGAGTCCTGGACGATCTAGCGGCGACCGTGAATAACGGAGCTTCGGGTAAATCGTGGTCTCAGGTGAAAGAGGCTCTCTATGGCTATATCTCCGTGCAACTTGAGGAATACTGGGGGCTTTGTCGGGCAGCCATTGATCGTTTGGATGCTATGCTGGCCCAGGAGACGTGTCACCTGAGTACTGGAAGGGTAAGCCAGATTTTCAATGTGCCCGATTTCGCCGACATCGGTCGTATACAGACTCTTTTGGCCCTCGTGGAGGACGAGCCCACCTTGGCTGGGATGATTCGGGAGCGAGCGGAGGATGACGGTGTGACCGTCACCATTGGAACGGAGAACCCCCATCCATCCATGAAGGATTGTTCTGTGGTTGTGGCGTCAGCCAGTCAGGGATATCGGAGGTCGGTCGTTGGGCTTATCGGCCCGGTTCGGATGGATTACGAGCGCTCCATATCGGTGTTGGAGGCTGTTTTGGGTGGTCTGTATGGCGATGAAAATGACTGCGAGGAGGAATGACCCTCATGGACGATACCAAAGAGATACCTGAGGAAAGATATGATGGTGTAACGGAAGAGCAGGAGTCCGTAGCTGAGGTTGATAACGACGACGAAAACGATCTTGATTCGAGGATACAGTTTCTTGAGGAGGAGCGGGATACGTTTCGGGAATTGGCAGCGAGAGCTCAGGCCGATCTGATCAATTTTCGTACCCGTACCGAACGGGAGGTCCGTCGAATCAGGGAGTTAGCTGCAGAGAGAAGCGCTCTTGAGATGTTTCCTGTCTTGGACAACCTGGATCGGGTCTTGCAGGTCAAGGAAGATGCCGATGTGACGACGGTGGTTCAGGGTATCCGCATGGTTCGGAAGCAGTTTGTGGAGGCGTTGGCCGCTTTGGGAGTTCAGCCCATACAGGCGGTAGGCGAGGCTTTTTCGCCTGAATATCACGAGGCTATAGGTCTTGTGGAGGTCTGCGAGCGGGAGCGGGATGGGATAGTCGTGGAGGAATTCCAGACAGGGTATATCCTGGCAGACAAGGTCGTTCGTCCGGCCAAGGTTCGAGTCGGGCGTTGTACGGAGTAAGACTCCTTATATTGAATAAGGGATTCAACATAATTTTTAGGTAGAGGTGAGGCATAATGGCAAAGGTAGTTGGAATAGATTTGGGAACGACAAATAGCTGTATCGCGGTGAAAGAGGGAGATAGCGTCACTATCATCCCTAACACTGAGGGAGCTCGAACAACGCCTTCCGTCGTCGCGTTTACCAAGGATGGTGAACGTCTTGTCGGGCAGTTGGCCAAGCGACAGGCCATCGTCAACGCCGACAACACCATCATGTCCATCAAGAGGCATATGGGTACGGATCATACGGTGACTGCCGGTGGCAAAAAATACACGCCCCAGGAGATCTCCGCCATGATCCTGCAAAAGCTCAAGAGAGATGCCGAGGAGTATCTGGGTGAGGACGTGAAGCAAGCGGTTATTACCGTGCCTGCCTACTTTACCGACGCTCAGCGACAGGCCACCAAGGACGCTGGCGCCATCGCCGGCCTTGAGGTTCTTCGGATTATTAACGAGCCCACGGCTGCAAGCCTGGCCTACGGCATGAACAGACAGGGCGAGGCAAAATTGTTGGTCTTCGATCTGGGGGGAGGTACTTTCGACGTGTCCATCCTGGACGTTGGAGACGGGGTCTTCGAGGTCCTGGCTACTCACGGAGATAATCGCCTGGGTGGCGACGACTGGGATATGGCCGTGGTGGACTGGATGGTGGCAGAGTTCAAGAAAGCCGAGGGAATCGATCTCTCCGCTGATCGAATGGCGCTCCAGAGACTTCGAGAAGCTGCGGAAAAGGCCAAGATTGAGCTGTCGTCCATGCCGGAGACCTCCATCTCTCTGCCCTTCATCACCGCTAACGAGACGGGGCCTAAACACATGGAGCTGAGTCTCTCCCGGGCCAAGTTTGAGGAAATCACCTCCGAGCTGTTGGCCCGAATCGTGGGCCCCGTCCAGCGTGCTCTTGAGGACAGCGGTCTGTCAGCTTCGGCCGTGGACAAGGTCCTCCTGGTAGGTGGCTCGACCCGGATGCCTATGGTCCAGCGCAAGATCAAGGAATTGTTGGATAAAGATCCCACCAAAGGCATCAATCCCGACGAATGTGTGGCAGCAGGCGCCGCCATCCAGGGCTCCATTATGGTCGGTGATTCGGACAAGAACATCGTCCTTGTGGACGTGGCGCCCCTGTCCCTGGGTATTGAGACTTTGGGAGGTGTCTGCACTCGAATTATCGAGCGCAACACGGCCATCCCCGTGACCAAGAGCCAGATATTCACTACTGCGGCAGATGGTCAGACCCAGGTTGAGATCAAGGTACTTCAGGGCGAGCGCTCAATGGCGTCCGATAACGTGGTTCTGGGGACCTTCGTCTTGGATGGCATCCCCTCGGCACCTCGGGGTATTCCTCAGGTTGAAGTTTCCTTCAACATCGACGTGAACGGAATTCTCAACGTCAAGGCCACCGATAAGGGGACCGGCAAGGAGCAGCATATCACTATTCAGTCGTCCAACTTAAGTAAGGACGATATCGAACGAATGAAACAGGAAGCCGAGGCGAACGAAAGCTCCGATGCCAAGAAAAAAGCGTTCATCGAGGCCAAAAACGAAGCCGACGCTCTGGTCTATCGTACGGAGAAACTCATGACCGATCTGGGGGATAAGATATCTCCCGAGGAGAAGGGAAGCCTTCAGACCAAGATCGATGCTGTGAAAAAGGCTCTGGAGGGTGACGAGGCCGATGCTATTGAATCGGCGTGTATGACGTTGGATCAGGAGGTTCAGGCTTTCTCAACGAGGCTGTATCAACAGGCCGGTACCCAGGGTGGTGACGGTGCTCAGTCCGGCGATGATGGCCAGGGATCGCCTCAGGATGACACGGTCGACGCTGAGTTCTCCGAGTAGCTTCTAAATAAAGGGGAGTTCCCGTAGATGTCCGTTGGAGGGGGGCGGGACTATTACGAGGTCCTGGGTGTTTCGAGAGAAGCGTCTCCCAACGAGATAAAAAAGGCGTATCGTCGCCTGGTCAGAGAGTATCATCCCGACGCCAAACCAGGAAGCGCCGAGGCCGAGGCCAAGTTCAAGGAAGTCAGCGAAGCTTATGAAGTTCTGAGCGATCCCAGGAAACGTTCTCAGTACGATCAGTTTGGTCGTGTTGGAGAGGGGCAGCCCTTTGGCGACATGGGGGGCATGGGCGATATCTTTGGAGACCTCTTCGACAGCATGTTTGGCGGTGGGTTTGGTCGATCGGGAGCTCGCCGAGATGGGCCTCGTCGGGGCTCTGATCTGGAGATGAGCCTGGAGATCACCCTTGAAGAAGCGGCTCTTGGTGTGACGCGAACGGTTACAATTCCCCGGTGGGAGACGTGTTCCCGATGTGATGGCAAGGGGGCTGAGCCCGGATCGTCCGTTTCGGTCTGCGGGACATGTCATGGCTCCGGCCAGGTTCGGCGTACGAGTCAGACGCTCTTTGGTCAAGCGGTCACCGTAGGGACCTGTCCCGATTGCAGGGGAGCCGGCAAGGTTTTTGAGAGAAAATGTCAGGACTGCAACGGCGAGGGACGGGTTCGACGTAAAAGAGAAATCAAGGTCAACGTTCAGGCTGGAGTTGACCGGGGAACCAGACTCCGGGTTCCCGGTTCTGGTGAGGCTGGCTTGAATGGCGGGCCTCCGGGGGATCTGTTTTTGGTGATAGACGTTTTGTCTCACGAGGACTTTGAAAGGGACGGCATGGACCTTCATCGCCGGCTCCCTTTGGCCTTTCCCTTGGTGACTTTGGGTGGTGTCACGAACGTAACAACATTGATAGACGATGTGCGTCCCGTGACTGTCCCTGCTGGAACGGAGCCGGGCGAAGTCCTTCGGCTCAAGGGGCTCGGTATGCCGAGCCTTCGGAATGGCGCCCGGCGTGGTGATCTCTTTCTTCACGTCACGGTGGAGGTTCCCAAAAAACTGACAGAGCGTCAAAAAGGCTTGATTGAGGCTCTGGCTACTGAGATGAATGTTCCTGTGGACACCGAGGAAGGTGTCTGGGATAAACTGAAACAGCTGTTTTCATAGATAGCAAAGACGAGGAGAGGTTTTTCTCTTCTCGTCTTTTATGTTCTCCATGCCGTGCCAGAAGCATGTGATCAGATCGATCTCTTCCTCCCGATACTCAAGAGGCGGGGGCGATACGCGAGACAGGGCTCTAATGGGACGACCTGAGGCTGGGAGACTCGGTTGTAGGTTTTTAGAACGGCCCTAATGCTTACCAGAAGCCCGCCTTCGTATTGATGTTTATTTGTGATGATTGAGACGAGCTTGATGGGTTTGAAGTTGGGGTGTCTGCATTGCTAGAGTACCTTGGCCTGTTTAAAGAGATTTTGACAATCGAAAAAGGTCGCAACTTTCTTTTTGTTGAGCTCTATCATCACTGACCTCCAAGTATAAAAAACTAGGAGATGTAACGACGGAGACTCTCCGCCTCCTCTTTGGAGGAGGATATCAAAACAGTTGGGAAGAATCAGACGAACATCTTCCTTCTTGCACATTATCGAAGAGATTGCTCCACTGATCTCCTCATTATTTGACTGTAAATTCCTATGCTATACTGAGAAATATAGGTAAAGGAGGTATCTGTCTGTGAAAAAGAGTTTTATGGTGTTATCTCTCTCCATTCTTTTGGTAGGCGTTTTGAGTTTTATCTCCTTGGCTAAAACGTCGCCTGTCGTTTTTCTGGACGAGAGCTGGGATAGCGCGCAGGTTCACAATCGTATTGCTGCGTATATCGTAAAGCATGGGTATGAGCGAAAGGTCGAGTTTCTCTTTTCTGAGACGTTGCCCGGTATGCTTGGATTGGAGAGAGGGGACGTCCATATTTGTCTGGACGTGTGGGTGAATAACACTCCCGAGTGGTGGGCCAAAGCTCAGAAAAAGGACTCGCTGGTCAATCTAGGTGTGAATTACCCCAACGCCCCTCAAGGTTGGTATGTTCCGACATATGTTATCAAGGGAGATCCCGAGAGAGGAATTGAACCTGTTGCCCCTGATTTACAATATGTGGACGACCTTGAAGCCTATGCCGGGATCTTTAAGGATCCTGAGGATCCCTCCAAGGGACGTTTCTACAACGCACCGCCAGGTTGGAAAATCTCCAGTATCAATGAATACAAGATGAAAACTCTAGGATTGGACAAAATCTACGTGATTTTCTCTCCGGGTTCCGACACGGCTCTTCAGACCGTGGCACGGGCCAGCTACAAAAAGGGCGAGCCTGTTATTTTCTACTACTGGCAACCTACGGCTCTCATGGGCTTGTTTGACATGACTCGTCTGAAGGAAAAAACTCCCTATGACGTGGCGAAGTGGAACGAGAAGGCTGGATATGGCTGTGATTTTCCCGCACAGTCAGTGCTCAAACTGGCCAACGCCAATTTTGCTGAAGCAAATCCCGAGCTTATCGACTTTTTTCGTCGTTATGAGACAACTCTGGGGATGAACGACCAGATACTGGCCCGCCGCTCTGTGGACAATCTCTCCCTTGAGGAGACAGCCATCTGGTTTCTCAAAACGTACCCGAATATCTGGAGAGCGTGGATTCCTGAGGATCGTCAGGATGTTCTGAAAAAGGTCAACCAGGTGCTAGGTCTGTAAGGACAGCGGCGCTATATATGAGAACAGCGTACGATCCTCGGCGTATTTGCCGGGGATCGTACGTATATTACAGAGGTGAGGTGTCGTTATGGGAAATATGGTGTATCGTCCGATGAGGCGAAAGGATCGAGAAGTCTCCGATCCTAGATGGATGGAGTCGGTCCTGAGCAGTGGCGTGACCTGTTATCTGTCTCTTTTCGATGGAGAGTGGCCTTATGTGATTCCTCTTTCCTACGGCTATAGTGAAGGACACCTGTATTTTCACTCGGCCAAAGCGGGAAAGAAAATCGATATTATTCGGGAAAATCCTCGGACGTCCTTTGCTGTAGATGTAGAGACGATCTGCGCTCCCGAATCCAGGATCGAAACTGGAAGTGTCCCGCCATATCGGAGTGTCATCGGTTATGGAGAGATAGAGATCATTCCAGACGACCAGGAAGACAGAAAAAGAGAAGCGCTCAACATCCTGGCAGTACATCACGGGCGAGAGAGGCGAGAGACGCCCAGACCAAAGCGGATGTTAGATAGAGTATGTGTCCTGGACCTGACCATTATCCATATGACGGGAAAGGAGAAAAAACCCTCCAACGAGCGGTCTTGTTGAGGATCAGGCCGATCGCTTCGCCGCCTTTCGGCGTTCGTTCATATCTAGGATTGCCTTTCTGATGCGGACCTCTCTCGGTGTGGCCTCTACCAACTCGTCATCCGTTATCCACTCTAATGCCTTATCTAGAGTCACTGGCCGAGGTACGTCGAGCTTGATGCCCATATCTTTGGTGGACGATCGATGATTGGATGTCTGCTTCTTCTTCGTTGGATTACAGGGAATATCGCCAGGACGGGAGTGTTCGCCTACAACCTGGCCATTGTAAACTTCCGTCCCAGGTGAGATAAACAGAGTGCCTCGTTCCTGGAGATTTTCAAGCTGATATCCTGTTGCGATCCCCGTATCCATGCTTACCATCGAACCTCGATTCCGGGATGTCACGTCGCCCTTCCATGGGCCATAGCCAACGAATCGGGACGCCATGATCCCCAGTCCTCGGGTATCTGTGAGGAACTCGCCTCTGTAGCCTATGAGCCCTCTTGTTGGAATTCTAAAGTTCATCTTTACCGTTCCGGTCTGAAGGACCACCATGTCGGTCAGGTCAGCTTTTCGCATGGCCAACTTCTCGATCACCATGCCCTGGTACTCCTCGGGAACCTCAATAGCTAGATCTTCCATGGGCTCCAGCGTGTGTTCTCTATCGTCTTTTTTTGTGATGACCTCCGGTCGGGAGACACAGATTTCCGATCCCTCCCGGATCATTTCCTCTATGAGAATAGCCAGCTGGAGTTCTCCACGGCCTGAGACTTTCACTCCGTCAGGGCGTCCCAGATCCTCGACTCGCAAAGCAACGTTCGTTTTGATTTCCCGATCCAATCGAGTCTTGAGTTGTCTCAGGGTGATGGGATTGCCGTCCCGGCCAGCAAAAGGCCCGCTGTTGACCAGAAAAAACATAGAGACGGTTGGTTCCTCAATTTCCAGGGGCTGAAAAGCCGGTTCCAGACTTTCGGTAGACGCGAAAGTATCGCCAATATCGATCATTTTGGGACCGGTGATCCACACGATATCCCCAGCAAACGCCTCGGCCACCTCGACCCGCTCCAGACCCCGCGTGACCCATATATGCGTCACCTTTTCTCGGGATGAGGAGACAACGTCCCATCCTTCTTCCTTGTCCGACGGCGACCGCCAGGTCGTCTTGGTCTGGACAAAAGACTCCCCTTGACGAACGATTCCTGATGTTATGCGTCCGCATCCGATTTGCCCCACGTACTCGTTCCATCCTAAAGTGCTCACCTGCATTCGGAAAGGCGAGCCCGGGTCGGACTCTGGAGGAGAGACGTAATCCACGATGGTCTGAAACAGGGGATCCATGCCCTCTCTTGAATCGTCCATATCCAGTACGACCCACCCATCCAGTCCAGAACCATACAGGACGGGGAATTCCAGCTGATGTTCGTTGGCCCCTAGCTCGATAAACAGATCGATGGTTTTATCCAATGCTAAATCCGGTGTGGCCCTCGGGCGATCGACCTTATTGATGATCACGACAGGACGAAGGCCCAGTTTGAGAGCCCGAGAGAGGACATAGCGAGTTTGGGGCATCGGGCCCTCGTTGGCGTCCACGAGGAGAAGCACCGAATCTACCATGGAGAGAACTCGCTCCACCTCTCCTGAAAAATCGGCGTGCCCCGGTGTGTCAACGACGTTGATCAGATAGCCGTTCCACTCGACGGTACAATGCTTTGAGGTGATGGTGATACCTCGCTCCCGTTCGAGTTCGCCGCTGTCCATGACTCGTTCCTCAATACGTGCATTCTCTCGAAACACCTTGGCGGCGCGGAAGAGGGAATCTATGAGAGTGGTCTTGCCGTGATCAATATGGGCGATGATCGCCACATTCCTGATATGCTGTACATCGTACATTATAGAAAGCTCCTAACTGGTGAAGTTGAAGTCAACGCTAAAAAAAGAATTATACACTTCCTTCTCTACATCGACAAGTATAACCGGTAAGGTGCAGAAAATGACGGCTTTTTTGCAATTCAGGTAAGAGTTGGAGGGCGAAAAGACCGGGAAGGAGAATGAGGTACCCCTATCTTTTACACATGTACTTAATCTGTACGTTTGCAGTCGCTCTCCATCGTAGTGTCTACAGAGGAGCTATTTCCAAATAGGAGGTATAAGAAGAGACCTGATGTTCACAGTAACCCAGGAATACGAAGATCTCAAAGAAGCCTGAGAAAAACAGAGACACCATGGCTAAAAAGCTCGAGAGGATAGGACTCAAAAACCTGCTAAGCTTCATCATAGAGGTCAGGAGGAGGCTCCAATGTTTTTTCACTTCGTGCCTCGGAGTATCGGCTCTTCTTTTGGTAACTGTGAGAGTAGGACACGCAGCCTCAAACAAGTATAGCGCAAGAGCATAAATAAACGTGAGGGATCTCCTAGAACAGAGACGAGATCAGGAAGACGTTTCTGTCGCTCGTAAAGATCCTTAAAACAAAAAAGTAGCCCTCATAGGTTTGATAGCTCAAGGATAAAAAGCCTAAAAGACTGAATAAGACCACGGCCTGACGTCAGGTTATGGTGTATAAGAAAAGAGGCTCTCTTTGCCGAGAGAGCCTCTTTTGTGTACTTATACGCATAAAAAATTTGAGGTGTTTTATAAAACCACGGTGCAGTTTTTGCCCCTCTCTTTTGCCTGATACATGGCTTGATCCACCAACTTTAAGACATCCTGCATATTTTCATTGTTGTCCTTATTCAGTTGGACAACGCCAAAACTAGCAGTAATATGGAGGTCTTTGGAAAATTCTGCTGAGGCAATCGCTTCCCGAAGCTTTTCAGCGACGTTAAATGCCTGTTCTTTATCGGTTTTGAGGAGGCCCAGGATGAATTCCTCCCCCCCCCATCGAGCGAATAAGTCGGTACTGCGAATGTTTTTTTGGATGAGTGCAGATATATCCATTAAAAGATCATCGCCTATAAGGTGCCCGTAGGTATCGTTCATGTTTTTGAAGTTGTCCAGATCAAACATGATTAATGAAAAAGCCTCGTCTTGTTTTTGAGCAAAATGAATAGCTCGAGAGGCCTGTTCGTAGAAATCCCGGCGATTTGATATGCCTGTGAGGGTATCAGTCCGAGCCTGATGGTCTATCTTCTGGAATTGCAGGGCGAGCTTCTGTCTCATATTCTCGATAGCCCGGCCCAAGTGGGAGAACTCGTCTTGATCGGTCCATGCACAGGCTCCATCCGTAAGTTGCGATGATATTTTTTCCGTCTGGTCTAAAAGTCGATGGATTGGTCGAGCTATCGTTGTCCGAAACACCACCGATGTAATGCAAAAACTCGACAAAAAGAGGAGTAAAAAAACAACGATTGTTGTTTGGAAGTTCCACAGCAAGTTGTTCATAGCCGGTGTCATTGAAATACTGATTCGGACGGAGCCTACAGGGAGGTCGTCAAAATAGGCTATTTCCTCGCAGGTGTAGAGATCCTTGTGTGAACGAAAGGGAATCTTTATGTGAGCGAGGGAGATATCGAATACGCTTGAGTAGATATCAACCTCAACGACGTTTTCATTGAGGGCAACAAGTTGGGCAGCTCGAAGAACCTGCTGAGGCGCAAAATATTTCATAGGTTCGGCGACACATTGAGCGAGAGTCTTCGTGTTTTCTTGGGTACAATGAATCAAGGAGTCTCGAACGTTGTTTCTTTCGCTCATTGTCAACAAAACAAGCCCTCCAAAAAATGGGAGGAAAAAGGCTAAGAAGAGCCAGAAGAAAAATTTAGAAATTTTGTTATTGACAATATTATTGTTCATATTTTTTTAATTAATTTAGTCGATTTTCTTGGGTTTTTTGATTTTTCCAAGTATGATATCGCATTTTATATATCTAAGCCTCTCTTTTATTTTCTGGGGAACCAGCCCCTCTTGGACACCATCGAATTCCAGTCCCACTATATCTTGAGCTAGTCCTATTCGCTTGACTTTACATTGTTTTAACCCTGAGAGCGGCATCTGTAGAGCTATAGGTATGATTTTATTCAGCCGCTTGACCATTGATCCGATCATGGAGCCAGGATGAAGATGATTTTGGTTCTTGTCCATTCCGATAGCATAGATGCCACTCTCCGCAGCCTGGGCCAGAACGCCCGTTCCTGCGAATCCGGCAACGGCAAAGAGAACGTCAGCACCCTTTTTGATCTGTTGCGCCGCTATGTTTTGCGCTTTTGCGACGTCATACCACATTCCAGGATAATTGCCCAAGGTACTTTCCAGAATTTGAACGCTTGAGTTTACCGAATGAACGCCATGCTTAAATCCGGCTTGAAATTGACGAAGTATGGGATAGTCATTATTTGTGTATATGAAGCCGACAACGTTCGTCTTGGTCATGAGAGCAGCTAAAGCACCAGCCATGAAAGAACCTTCGTAGTTGCTGAATTGAAAGATTCGAACGTTTGGAAGATCGATATCTTTTACACAGTCCAAAAGAACAAAACGAACTTCTCTGTGGCTTTCGTATTTTTGAATGGCATCGAGAACCCTCGGGGAGTTGTAGGGAAGTACGATAGGTGAGTAGCCATTAGCGACACTTTCTTTTATTTTTGCGATATAATCTACCTCTTCTGAGACGGCTTGGATTTCAATACACTCTTTATGGGTGCTGTTTCTAAACGCCTCGACTCCTTCGTGAATAGCTTGATTGTAGGCTCCAACGTTAGGATCTCCTCTGTAAATGACAACTGGCGTTGCCTGTGCCGTGTTTGGCACAGTAAACAAAAGCATCATCAGCAACAGAACGATGCTCAGCTTCATGGTTACGACCCTCTCTCAATAAAACAGAAATAAATATTAATTAAACATTGCGCGATTATTTCGTGAATGACCCCAGATATCACAATGTGAATGCTTGACTTGCCTACCTGAATTTGCTGGACAGAGGAGTATTCGCATTTACTAGAGAACAGGGTAGGCAGCTTATCAACAGCCCTGCAAACGTCACTCTGGTCGTGAGAGTTGTCAGAACTCTTGGGGGCAAGCACCTTCGTACTTAGGGGTTTTATACTTTATCTGATTGTCCTATGATGGAGGCAACACATTTTTTATCTGAGAGTGCACATGGTGAAATAGTACTTGGAGTTACATCGGACAGAAACAGGTTGCCCAAGTCCCTGGATACGCTATGGAGGGCAGATGCTTTTTTGTGATTTTTACCCCAAGGATCTTTGCGCTCTCTTTGAGAAGCTGGCTCTGGATTTTATTCTAATGAGGATAACTTTCTGTTCGAATGGCGATTTTTTATTTTTTAAAACGTAAGGATTTTAATATAGCCAATCATTTTTGTCAAGTAGGCACTGTGATAGCATGTCATTGCCCAGAGGTGAAGTTGTCCTGTAAATGCTCAAAAAAACATGTCACCCTCGCTTGAAAGAAAGGATTGATCGGGAAGAATATATCGAGTTAAGTTGCGACCATATGGCGACCTCTAATAAATCCCTCTCTAAGAAGAGAGAATGGCTTCTGCCCCTCCCTAAGATAAAATGGTACAATACCAATTATAACTAAAAGCTTGGAAAGGGATGCTACGCCGCTGAAACAGCGTCTCCTCCTTGTAGAAAAAATCGTCTACGATACCTTGATATGCTGAACGGCCCACTGGTATGTGTCAACGAAACGCTGGAGAAGTTTATTCATTGACGGGAACTTGCGAGGATCTCCAGATATAGGGCTGAACTCCCCTTTTCACCTCTTCTCGGACAGGCAGGGAGATCGAAATCGATCCGAAACCCAAAACTGTGTGGAACACGCATTTGGAGTTCAAGCCATGGAAGCGGGAAAACTGATCCTTTGAGGCATCGGGAAGATACAAACCTCCACCGCCATAGCTTTGTGGAACCTGGCCTATACCACCACTCGATTCTCGTACCTGATAAGACAATCAGGGACGCTGTATTTTGCCTCAAGATACCATCAGGCACCATGTAAATCGAGAGACACCTATGGCCTAAGCAAGTTCTTGCGGCTTTTAGTCTTATCTTCTGTTGTTTCATCTGTCGTTTTTTCTCAAAATGTAACTTTTTGACTGTAGAGCATGCGTTCAACTCACAAGAAAGCCTGTGGGATAAAGGCAAGAGGTCTGTGGCTTATTTTTCAGCGACCTGTAGTTTTTTCGTTTTTAGAGGTGACCTGTAGAGATTCGGAAGTTCCAGAAAAAAGACCGATGGCCCATATCGCTCTGCCATCGTGATTATGAGGCTCAATGTTATGGGGAGAACGAAAGACGGTATCTCCGTGCTGGTGTGGATCTCTACACGCACAACTTGTTGAGATAGAGATTTGATGGTTCGTTTTTTTTTGTGGTGCTATGAGAGGGAAGATTGAATGAAGGGCTTTGAGTTACAGTTGAAAAACTGCTCTCTTTGTGGCCGAGCGTTTTTTGGAACCTTTGACGAGATGGCCTGTAAAAAATGTGAGAGCCGCTATCGTCAGTTACGTGAGAAAATCCGAAATTACCTGTGGAATCATCCGGGCCAAAAAGCTACCTTGACGAGCATCTCTCAGGATCTGAATATCCCTTTGGAGATCGTCAAGGTGTTTCAGAAAGATCCTCGATTTCAAGGTGTGTTTGACGAAAATGAGAGGGCAAAAAGAAGGACGACTTTCGCCCGACAGATTGAGGGGAGGAGACGGTCATAAAGCTGCGAAACTTTTTGTATTGGGCAAAACTCTTTCTGTTCGGTACCTTCATGGATAAGCGACACGGGGTCATTCGTAAGGAGGCTTTTGACGAGAACGACGATCTGATGCTTCTTCTGTTCGGGGAGTTCCTGGGGATCCCTAATCCCATTTCCTATTACACTCTGGAGCTTCTTCCCTACGTCGTGACCGAGTTGGAGCCATGGGAACGGCGGATACAGAACCGAAAGATGATTTTGGCGGAGAAAGCGGCCCAGTTCGACTTTGACTGAGCACGATTGGGGAGGGGGAGCTTTATGTATCGGCGATATACGTTTTTTGGCGGGAAGGGTGGAACGGGCAAGACCACCTGTGCGGCTGCCTATGGCCTGTCTTTAGCTCGAGAGGGTGTGCGAACCCTTGTGGTCTCGACCGATCCGGCCCATTCCTTGTCCGACGCCATGGGCCGGCACATCGGAAGTGACGTGATCTCTCTGGACCCCTGTCTCTGGGGGCTGGAGATCGATGCGGAGCTTGAGGCTAAAAAGTACATGGGATCCATCCAGGAACAGATGCTTCACATCGTGAGTGCCGCTATCGTGGAGGAGATCAAACGGCAGCTTCGAATTGCCTATCTCTCGCCGGGGGCCGAAGAGGCTGCTATCTTTGATCGGTTCGTGGATATCATGGAGGGGGCCGGTCACACATACGATGCAGTGGTTTTCGACACGGCCCCTACGGGGCATACACTCCGACTTCTGACCCTGCCTGAGGTCCTTAAAGTCTGGATTGATCACCTGATCGCGAAGCGAAGCAAGGCTATGGATCTCATGCGCATGGCCGCCAAATACGAGAAAGAGCTTCAGGAAAAGCTGAAGGACGATCCGATTTTTTCAATCCTCTCTCGGCGCAGAGACCGATTCCAACGGGCTCGGGAACTTCTGACCGATTCGGAACTCTCCGTGTTTCACTTTGTTCTTAACCCTGAAAAAATGCCAATTTTGGAGACCGAGCGAGCCATTGCCCTCCTAAACGAATTTAATATTCAGGTAGGATCGGTGGTGGTGAATCGGATTATTCCCCCCGAGGCTGGCGACTTTTTCGTGTCCCGTCGGGAGGCTCAGGAGGCGTACCTGAAAGAGATCGACGATAAGTTCGGGACATACGGGGTAGTGCGCCTCCCCATGCTTCGGACCGATGTCCAGGGAGTGGAGCAGCTGGATGAGATATCGGGGTACCTTGCAGAGGTTGAGCGAGGCTAGGTGCAGCAAACGAGAATAAAAAAACCGGTGAGCCCATTACAGGGCCGCCGGTTTTTTTTATGGCTGTGATCTTTTTGAAAGCCTGTAGCTCAGCGTTCCTCCCGATAGAACGGGGTGCCAAGGGCGGCCGGTGCTCCGAAGAGGATACCTTGTCCCTTTCGGATGGAGATAACCAGGAGGACAATGATCGTCAATACGTAGGGGAGCATGAGAAGCAACGGTGCCGGGATGTTGGTCCCAGCCGCCTGAATACGAAGCTGACAGGCTTCGACGCCACCGAAAAGGTAGGAACCGAAGGCGGCTCGGGCGGGGTTCCAGATGGCGAAGATCACGAGGGCAACGGCTATCCATCCACGACCAGCGGACATTCCCTCGGTCCACATATGACTGTACGAGATGGAAAGATAGGCACCGCCGATCGCCACGATACCACCGCCGATGACGGTGTAGACGTATCGAATAAGGACGACCGATAGTCCTACCGAGTCGGCGGCCTGGGGACTATCACCCACTGCTCGAAGATTCAGTCCTGCTCTGGTTCGCCAGAAGAACCAGCAAAGGAAAAGTACCAGGCCATAGGAAAAATAGACTAATGGATCGTGATCGAAGAAGACTGGGCCAATAAGGGGAATTTGAGCGAGTCCGGGAATCGGTCTCTTAGTCAGTCCCACGATGGTTTGGCCGATATACTCTCGCCCCATGATTGCCGAAACGCCCGTTCCTAACATGGTCAGGGCCAGCCCGCTGACGACCTGGTTCCCGCCCAGAGAGACGCAAACTGCTGCGTGAATGAGGCTGAAAAAAGCCCCGACTCCGAAGGCTATTGCGACGCCGAGCCAGGGGGTCCCCGTGGCAGAGGTAACGACGAATCCTGATAGAGCACCCAGGAGCATCAGGCCCTCCAACCCCAAGTTCATGACGCCGCTTTTCTCGGTCACGATCTCGCCCAGCGTGGCGTAGAGGATGGGAGTTCCGCTTCGCACGGCAGCTGCCAGGATAGGGATAACGATCTCCATGTTATATGTTCTCCTCTACGACAACAAAGCGATACCGACGGAAAAACTCTCCCGCCAGGATAAAAAACAGGATACAGCCCTGAACCACAAGAGTACTGGCGATAGGCAGCCCCATAACGATCTGAAGGGACTCGCCTCCTACGAGTAATCCTCCCATAAGAAAGGAGACCACGGCGATAGCCAGAGGATTGAGTCTGGCCAGCCATGCCACGATGATGGCTGTGTAGCCGAATCCCCCTGAAAATCCGTGCTGGAGCCGTCCCTGGAGGCCAGCGACCTCGCTCATTCCCGCCAATCCTGCGATGGCTCCCGATATGAACATGACCACGACGACGTTCTTCACGTAGTTCATTCCAGCGAACGTAGCGGCCTTGGGATTTTCTCCAATGACCCGAATTTCGTAGCCCCAGCGGGTACGCTTGAAAATCCACCAGGTAACCAGCACGAGCCCCAGTGCCAAGAAAAGCCCTGAATGCACCCGACCCCATCCTAACTCCACAAGTCTGGCCGATTCAGGGAAGGGAGCCGTCATGGGAAAGCCAAGGCTGGACGGATCTCGCCATGGTCCGTAGACGAAGTAGTCCATCAGATGGATGGCGATGTAGTTCATCATCAAGGTCGTGATAATCTCGTTCACGTTCCACCGGGCTCGAAGATAGCCAGCGGTGCCAGCCCATATCCCTCCAACGACGATGGCCAAAGTAGCCATGACGGTCATCATGGCCCAGTGGTTCTCCATGGGAAAATATCGCACCGCCGCCGCTGCTGCGATGGCCCCCATGAATATCTGTCCCTCGGCTCCGATGTTCCAGATGAGCATCTTGAAGGAGAGCATCACTGCCACTGCCGTCATGGCGAGGGGGATAGCCTTCACCATACACTCACTCAGGCCGTAGCTGTTTCCAAAGGCTGAGATGTACATTTCCCGGTAGGCTTCGAGGGGGGAGACTCCCATAGCCATCAGGAACAGACCGCTGGCCCCGAATGCCAGTACGAGCCCTGCCGTGGGGATGATGATGTCCAACCATAAGGGGTGATCAGGGCGTTTTTGTCGTTTGAGTCTCATGAGGCTGATCCTCCCAGGCGGTCCATCTCGGTTCCAGCCATCATCATGCCAATTCTCTCAATCCCGAAGGATGCGGGCTCCTTCACCGTCCCCATGATAGAGCCTCGATACATGATGGCCAGGCGGTCACTTAAGAAAAGAAGCTCATCCAGGTCCTCCGATATGAGGAGGATAGCCGTTCCCTTTTCCCTTTCCTTCAGAATCTGTTCACGGACGAATCGGGTAGCCGCCACGTCGAGTCCCCAGGTGGGATTCATGGCGATGAGGACGTTGGGAACGTCGCTGAGCTCACGACCGAGCATGAGTTTCTGGATGTTGCCTCCCGAGAGGTTACGTACTGGGGTCTCCACCGATGGTGTGTCGACGTTGAAATCGGACACGATGTGCAGGGCGTGACGCAGGACGGCTTTCCAGTCGATGAGTACGCCATAGGCTACAGGCTTCCGCCAATATCGCTTGAGAGTGGCGTTCTCCCGAACGTCCATGTTTGAAATCATCCCCGTACCTTTTCGGTCGGCCGGGATGTACCGGACGCCTGAGTCTATCATCAGCCTGGAGCCTTTGTCCGTGACGTCCTGATCGTTCAAAATCAGGGTCCCTGCTGTGGGCTTCCTGAGGCCGGCCATAACCTGACAGAGCTCGGTCTGGCCGTTGCCGGCTACACCGGCTATTCCGAGTATTTCCCGTTCTCTGATCTCCAGGGAAACCTGATGCAATGCGGTAAGTCCGCGGTCGCTCGTAGCGCTGATGCCATTCACCTGATACACAGACCGGCCCGGGGTCAATGGTTTTTTGTCCATGTCGAGGGTCACCTGCCGGCCGACCATCATCTCGGCGATCCCCTCTTTGGTCACCTCATCGGTTCGGACGGTCTCCACGAGTTTCCCTTTTCGGAGGACCATGACCCGGTCGGAGATCTCCATGACCTCGTCCAGCTTATGGGAGATAAAGATGATCCCTCTGCCCTCAGTGGTCATTCTACGCACTGTGGAGAAGAGGTTTTGGGCCTCCTGGGGAGTGAGGACGGCCGTGGGTTCGTCCAGAATGAGGACGGTAGCCTCCCTGTACAGAGTTTTGAGGATCTCCACTCGTTGCTGTTCCCCAATGGAGAGTTGCCATATGAGGGCCTCTGGATCGATGTCCAGACCATATTGTTCCGATATGGACCTGATCTCGGCAATGACCTTTTTCTTAGGAAGTATCTGAGGGGTTCCGTGGTGTCCCAGGATCATGTTTTCCCACACTGTCTGAGATGGAACAAGCATGAAATGTTGATGAACCATGCCGATGCTGGCGGCGATGGCATCGTGAGGAGAGCTGAACACTCGTTGCTGTCCGTTGATAGTGATCTGGCCACTGTCGGGGCGGTAGAGTCCCGACAGTACGTTCATCAGGGTGGACTTTCCGGCACCGTTCTCCCCCAGAAGCGCCAAAACTTCCCCCCCATGAAGAACCAGATCGACCTGATCGTTAGCTCTGACGTCCTGAAAGATCTTGGTGATCCCCTTCATGGACACCAACTCGGTCGAGACCGGTTCGGTCATGGATAGCACATCCCCTTCATGATCTCTCGATCATAAATTATGAGGGCACCTAAGGTACCCTCATAATCATATACCGAAGTCCGTCTTTTTCAAAATGAACGTCAGGGACTATTTGGGAATGGTTGCCTCAACTCCCTGGACGAACCAATCCATGCCGAGCATCTCAGTATCGGTGAGCTTGACGCCATCGGGGACCTTGATCTTGCCGTTCTGATCCCAGATGGGGCCCCAGAAAACATCCCATGTACCCGAGATAATAGCTTTCTTTCGAGACTCCACCGTCTCTTGAAGGCCTTTAGGAACGGCTTTGCCAAAGGGGGCCAGGGCGACGAGCCCTTCCTTGAGGCCCCACCAGATCTGCCGGGGCTCCCAGACGCCCTCGGAAACCTGCTTCACCGTGTAGTCATAGACCGTGCCCCAGTGCCAGATGGGAGCCGTCAGGTGCATTGTTGGAGCGAAGGTGGACATGTCGTCGTTGTACCCGATGACGTAGACCCCAGCTTCCTCGCAGGCCTGAGGAGCCGCACCGCTGTCGGCATGCATGCCGATGACGTCAGCTCCCGAGTCGATAAGGGCTTTGGCGGCTTCCTTTTCCTTACCGGGATCGAACCAGGAAAAGAGCCAGATAACCTTGACTTTAACCTTGGGGTTGACGCTCCTGGCTCCCAGGGTGAAAGCGTTGATCCCCCGGATGACCTCGGGAATCGGCTGAGCTGCCACATACCCCAGAACGTTGCTTTTCGTCATGGAGCCTGCCACGATGCCCGAGAGGAAACGGGGCTGGTACATGCGACCAAAGTAGGTCCCCATGTTAGGCGCTGTCTTATATCCCGAGCAGTGCATAAAGTAGACGTCTGGATGGCGCTTCGCCTCGTCCACCATAAAATCCATGTAGCCGAAGGAGTTGCCGAATATCACGTTGCATCCCTTGCGGATAAGGGTCTCGATGACTCGAGCGGCGTCGGGGCCCTCAGGGACATTCTCGACGATGACACTTTTGGACAGTTCAGGGATTTGCTGGTGCATGTACTGTCGGCCTTGATCGTGCATGTACGTGTAGCCACCGTCGCCAACAGGCCCGATATACACGAACCCCACGTTGATGTCCTGGATTGGAATCATCTTCATAGCGGCCAAGGCCGCCCCTCCCGTGATAACGGAGAAACACAGAGCCAGAATCAGTGCCGATTTCTTCATCGAACATACCTCCTTCAATGGTCGTGAATCACGCTTCACATCACTATAAGTATAGCATGTCCTAACCTGTTCCCGTTCATTTACCAGGATTACGGCTTTTTCTTTTTATGCTCTTTCGGTACAATTATTGGTAACCGTTTAGGGATACATTCGAACTTCCCGATGCATTGGGAAGATGTTTGCGTTTTTTCAGGAGGGGCATTGATGGGGTTGGAGGGCAGATATCGTAGGACGTATACCATATCATGGGAGCAGATGCAGAGGGACTCTAAGGCTCTGGCGATTCAGCTTCTGGATCGAAAGTGGGAGAGAATTATCGGTATCGCCAGAGGAGGGTTGATCCCTGCGGCCATTATCGCTCGAGAGTTGGACGTGCGTTTGGTGGATACGGTGTGTATCTCGAGCTATACCATGAAACGCCAAGGGGAGCTTCAGGTTATCAAGCAGATTGAGACGTCCAGTCGGGGAGATGGGTGGCTGATCGTCGACGACCTTGTGGATACTGGCAAGACGGCCAAGGTCGTTCGGGAGATGTTCCCCGAAGCTTGGTTTACCACGGTATACGCTAAGCCCGAGGGACGTCCCTATGTGGACACATACATCACGGAGGTGAGCCAGGACACGTGGATCCTGTTCCCATGGGATGCAGAGGCGCAGTACTCCGATCCTGTCAGCATGAAACATCATTTAGATCCTGAAAAGGCAAAAGGAGATCACAACCTCTCTGCCTTTCGGGGCGTGGACGAACCGTCATGACGTTGAAGCTATTATTTGACGTTGAGGCGGTTTGCTCTTCTACAGCTAACATGTATTTTTCGTCTTTCTTTGAGACGTTATCGTCTATCAACGTTCATGATGCCCAAACCTTTGGAGACATCGGGACAAAGTCAATCACACCTGTCGTATCCCCGGGAGTCTCCACTGTCCCTATACCTGAAGCAGCATGTGACAGTTCGACTGGTTACAGGGTGACAGAATCACTGAATAACGACATGTCTCCTTTGTGAGGCTTTTGACACAAAAAAGATGTCATATTAGTCATACTAAATTATTGGTGCTATACTAAAATATATTGCTTGTTGTATGTCGTATCAACTGTATATTTTGGGGTAGAACTCGAAAGGAGAGATCCATATGTGTGAGAACAGATGCGCACGAAGATGGGCGGCAGCGGGAACGCTGGTCGTCCTTATAACGCTTCTGACGAACTGCGCCTGGGCGGCGACGGTCCTGCGTGTCGACGCTACAAGCGTTGGCGGTGACGGTTCTAGCTGGGCTGCAGCTCTGGACGAACCTCAGTTTCGTGATGCTCTGAGAGCCGTCACCCCTGCGAGCGGCGAGGTGGAGTTCTGGGTGAAGGCGGGCGTCTACCGTCCCGGGACCATCAGAACCGACTCCTTCGTGTTGTCGAACGACGTGGCGCTCTACGGGGGGTTCGCGGGAGGCGAGACAACCCTGGGAGAGCGGGACGTATCAACGAACGTTACGGTCCTCACGGGAGACATCGACAATAACGATGCCAATAAGGTGAACGGAGCAACTGTGTCGGCGGATAATATCGTGGGAACGAACAGCTTCCGCGTGGTGAGATCCATCGGTTGTGACAACACGGCGATCCTGGACGGGTTTACTATCTGTGCAGGCTCTGCTGACATTAATGGCGCTGGGATGCACAACTTTGTCAGTAACCCTCTCGTGAGGAATTGTACCTTCTCGGGGAATAAGGCATATGAGGCAGGTGGGATGTGCAATAACGCAAGTAGTCCCACAGTGACGAACTGTACCTTCTCGGGGAACAAAGCGACGACCAACGGTGGTGGTATGAACAACTACGACAGCAGTAACCCCACAGTGACGAACTGCACCTTCTCATGGAACAAAGCGACGACCAACGGTGGCGGTATGAACAACTACGACAACAGTAACCCCACAGTGACGAACTGCACCTTCTCGTGGAACACGGCAGAACAGATTGGCGGCGGGATGCTCAACAGCGATGACAGCAGTCCCACGGTAAAGAACTGCACTTTCTCAGGTAACGAGGCAGTTCTTCTTGCTGGCGGCGGTATGGTCAACGCTGCAAGGAGCGACGCCGTAGTGATGAACTGCACCTTCTCAGGTAACGAGGCAGGTATCTATGGCGGCGGGATGATTAACGCCACGAGCAGCGACGTTGTGGTGATGAACTGCACTTTCTTGGAGAACGAGGCAGGTGAGTATGGTGGCGGTATGGCTAACTACGACAGCAGTAACCTCACCGTGACGAACTGTACCTTCTCGGGGAACAGGGCCGTAAGTTATTCTGGCGGTGGCATGGTCAACGCTGTAGTGAGCGACGCCGTAGTGATGAACTGTACCTTCTCAGGGAACGAGGCAGATACGAATGGCGGTGGAATGTACAACACCCAAAGTAACGTCATCGTGACGAACTGCACCTTCTCGGAGAACATAGCAAAGTATGGCGGCGGGATAAGCAACGTTGCTGGCAGCAACCCCACCGTGACGAACTGCACCTTTTCGGGTAACCTGGTACATGACACTGG
>PDWJ01001006.1_pt1 | contig 37082 bp, 32 predicted proteins | sample 1430881 | NCBI WGS metagenome assembly PDWJ01 (sample SAMN01162460, study PRJNA174530) | Oral metagenome, whole genome shotgun sequencing project. | biome: Marine environment; feature: Marine mammal; material: Swab sample of the gingival sulcus; isolation source: swab sample of gingival sulcus...
CTTCAGCTTCGCTACCTCCGCATTAATCCACGCGTAGGTTTTTGCTAATCCTTCGGCGAGACTAATTTTCGGGCTCCACCCAATGGATTTTTTCACCAATGAATTTTCAGAATTCCTTCCCATCACGCCAATAGGACCATCAATATGTTCCAATGAAATATTCTTTCCTGCTTGTTCGCTAATGATTTCAGCCAAACGGTTGATGGTTACCATTTCTTCCGATCCGATATTCAACACTTCGGTACAGTCTGAGTTCATGAGTGTCAAAATTCCATCAATGCAATCATCAATATACAGGAACGAGCGCGTTTGTGTTCCATCTCCCCAAATTTCAATGGAGCCATTTTGATCTGCCATTGCTACTTTTCGACACAATGCCGCTGGCGCCTTCTCCTTTCCTGAATTCCACGTTCCCTCTGGACCGTAGATGTTATGAAATCGTGCAACACGCACATTCAACTGGTAGTTTCTCAAAGCCGCATGGTACAATCTTTCCGAAAAGATTTTCTCCCATCCATATTCACTATCTGGTTCAGCAGGATAGGCAGAACTTTCCTCGCAATTTGGATTGTTCGGGTCTGTCTGGTTGAATTGTGGATAGATACATGCTGAAGAAGAAAAGAACACCTTACTTACCTTGTTTTGAATCGCGTAATGCGCCACATTCAAGTTGATGAGCGCTGAGTTATGCATCACATTGAAGTCATTCTCTCCTGTGAACAAATAACCTGCTCCTCCCATGTCTGCTGCGAGCTGAAAAATTTCATCAACTTCATCTTTAATTGCCGCTTCGCATACGTTCGGGTCGCGTAAATCACCAATAACAAACTCATCTGCAGCTGATTTTGAAAACTCAGGGTATTTCAAGTCAATTCCTATTACGTAGTTCCCCTCTTGTTTGAGTCGCGTAACCAAATGACTTCCAATGAAGCCACCTGCACCAAGTACCAGTATTCTTTTCATTTAGATTAGATAGAAGTGTTTCCTGTAAAAATACAACTCTCCTTATTGAAATCAATCTTTTGCAAAGGCAATTCGCCATTTGTCCTTGTTTTCAAAGTCGATTTGTTCTGTTTTTGTAAACACGTAGTTTTCAATGACCAAGTAATCCATTTCCGTGCTCATGAAACATCGAAAGGCATCATCTGGGGTGCATACGATGGGTTCGCCACGCACATTAAAACTTGTATTTACAACCATTCCAACTCCGTTTTTTTCCTTCAGTTTGTGCAGTAAATTCCAGTACCGTGGATTTGTAGTTTTACTCACCGATTGAATCCTTGCGGAAAAGTCGACATGGGTAATGGGTTGAAGTTTACTTCGCTCTGCTTTGAGTTGCTCCATCATTGGAAGCTTGCGGTAGTTGGCAGGCAATTCTGTTCTATATTTTTCTGCTACAGGCGCCACAAGCAGCATGTATGGAGAAGTTGTTTTCAATTCAAAGTACTCTGCCGTATCTTCTTCCAAAACAGATGGTGCAAAAGGCCGAAATCCTTCTCTGTACTTTATTTTCAGGTTGAGTTTCGTTTGCATTTGACGATTTGTTGGATCAGCAATGATGCTTCGGTTTCCCAGTGCTCGCGGACCAAATTCCATTCGACCTTGGAACCATCCAATCACATTTCCTTCGGAAATCTTGTTCGCAATAACCAAACTCAGCTCGTCGAAATCATCATACTTGCAATAAATTCCTTTCCGCTTTCGCGACATCAACTCAATTTCCTTGTCTGAAAAATAGGGCCCGAGGTACGCGCCGTTCATCGCATCACCATCTTTCTGAATGATCCGTTTTTCATCGAAATACATCGCGCTAATTGCCAGAGCCGCACCGAGCGCTCCTCCACTATCTCCTGCCGCTGGCTGAATATAGATTTCCTCGAAGATATTAGCTGCTTCCAATTTTCCGTTTGCTACACAATTGAGTGCGACTCCACCCGCCATGCACAGCTTATTTAACCCGGTCAGTCGCTTGGCTTCAATCGCCATTTTAAGAACAACCTCTTCCGTCACTTGCTGAATTGCCAAGGCCAAATTTCGATAAGATTGATTTAGCTCTCCTTCTTCATCCCTTCGCGTTACCCCGAATAAAGCTGCCCATTTTTGATCCTTCACCATGCGAAGTCCTGTGGCATAATTGAAATAATCTTGATTTAGCCAAAGCGAACCGTCGTCTTTGATATCAATCAGTTTTGTTTTGATCAAGTCGACGAACTTTTGCGTTTCTTCCGAATCGGGATTACCGTACGGAGCCAAGCCCATCAATTTATACTCTCCCGAATTGACTTTAAAGCCGAGATAGTACGTAAATGCACTGTACAAAAGTCCTACCGAATGTGGGAAATTCATCTCTTTCACCAGTTCGATCGCATTTCCTTTTCCAATTCCGATAGAAGCCGTGCTCCATTCCCCCACACCATCAACTGTTAAAATTGCGGATTCTTCAAAACTCGATGGGTAAAATGCACTTGCCGCATGCGATAAATGATGCTCGGTGAACAACATTTTCAATTTTCGCTTGTCGTACTTTCCAACTTCAGACAATCCATCTTTGATCTTTTTTCGCAGGAATAATTTCTCGTTCAACCAGACTGGCATTGCCTTGAGGAAAGAAATCAATCCTTTTGGTGCGAATGCATAGTACGTTTGAAGCAAGCGTTCGAACGTCAACAAGGGCTTATCGTAAAAAACAACCGCATCCAATTCATCGATGGTCAATCCTGCTTCTTCGAGACAAAAAATGACGGCATTTTTCGGAAAAGCTTCCGTATGTTTTTGCCGTGTAAATCGTTCTTCTTGCGCTGCCGCGATGATTTTTCCATCTACAACAATCGCCGCTGCCGAATCATGATAAAATGCCGATATGCCTAAAATTGCTGCCAACTTACCACGGTTTTTCGAATGATTCTTTACTGTATGAAGCATTCTCTTTTTCCTTGAAGAGAGATGATTGTGCGTTTTTCAAATCTAATGGATCAGATTTACCAAAAAGTCTGGACAAAAATGCGGTTGGCGTAAGCACCAAAAAGAAAACAAGCGTCATGATGATATTGGGAACAATCAAACTTAGGAGCCACCCCAGTTTTGTCCACAACCAATCTATCTTTTCGGCTAAAAAGTCGGATAATCCACCGAAGGCTCCAACTCCCAGCGCAATGTATAGCAATACCTCTTGTTTGGAAATCCAGAAAAGCACTAGAAATCCCACGGTGATAATCAGTACCGTTTTGGTTGGATTACTTGTTTGTGCTCCTCCTGACATTAAAATAACGAGTAAATAAACGGTGCAACACTACTTCCTCCGCCGATAACAACCAGAACTCCGATCAACAACAGCATGATAATGACAGGTCCTAGCCAATATTTCTTTCGCTCGATGATGAAGCCCCAGATATCTTTTAAAAAGTCCATGTGTGATGTTCGTAGAGTTGTTTACACTGCAATTTGGCAAAAATTGTTCACTCTGTGAGAGTTGGTTCGATTAAAGTTGTCAGAAAATCGGCAAATTTTCGATGTCCCACATTATTGAAGTGATTCGCATCTGCCAGTCCGTCGTAATCCTCAGGAGTCATGTTTTCGGGAGTAGAATAAGGCAATCCGCTAAAAACAAAGTGGTATTTCTTTTTCAAATCCACCTCCGATTGCACGTCGCTTGGAGAAGGAATTAGTGTGAACTGTACGGGAATCTCACGTGTTTTCGCAAAGGCATTTAGTTCTGTTAGGTTTTGGTTTGAATACGGTTGTCCTTCCAGTTCTTTGGGCATTTGATCTTTGATTTCTTCGTACCGTTGCTTCGTTTTCCATTTCATGTACGGGCGCGACAAAATAACGCTGTAACGAATCGTTTTTTCAAAGAAGGTATTCTCCTCTCCCCACAAGGAGAAATAATCAAAATAATGTTCCTTTGCTTCATTGAAATTTTTGAAATACGTTCCCTGCTTTGTCAAATAAATTGGACCTTCAGAGTTGAGCCACGGACCGTTTTTAATGGGGTACGACAACGGGATGAACGGCTTTGCAGTTCGATCGTATTCCAAAATATCATTTCCGCCATACACCGCAACGAGAATCAAATCAGGTTTTAGCAAGGGTGCGTACTTTTCCACGATCAAACGGTACTGAACAGGATCAGCCCCCGGAATTCCAAAGTTCAAAACGGCGTATTCTTCTGATTGATTCAACAACTGAGCAAAAGAAGCATTGTACGAATCTGCGCAGCAACCTTGCGTGTAAGAATCGCCTATGAGCATGACGATTTTTTGTCCCGATGCCCGAATGGCATCCACCGATTCCTGTGAGAATTCGATCGCACTCATGAAGCCTTCCGCATTCACTTCACCATCTGTAATCAATTGTGCACCAGGAACGATATGCGTAATTCCGACCTCATCTGCGTACAGAATTGAATCGTACACTACTTCCCCCTTGTGGAAATAGTAATCTTCGATTACACCTGGCTTGTACCCAACAAATCTCAACCCAATTTCAGCAAGGATAAACAGCACCGCAAACACAGCCAGACGCTTTTTCCATACGCTCAACTTTCCTTCTTTAGTAGCAGGAACTTCTGCATTTTCTAAGACATTTTCCAGTTGAACAATGTATTCAGACTGACCATACTTTTTCACAATGGTTGCTTGCGCATTCTCGCCGAACTTTCTCCGCAGCTGTTGATCCTCGAGCAATTCAATCATCCGTGCTGCCATTGCATCTACATCTCCTTCTTGCACCAAGTATCCAGATTTTCCGTCTTCAATTACCTCTGGAATACCCGCGTGCTTCGTAGACACAATCGCCAAGCCTGTTGCCGCAGCTTCCAAGATCGACAATGGCGTTCCTTCCGAATCGTTTTGATCTGTTTTCACAGAATGCTGCACAAAAATAGCGTGCAATTGAAGTTCAGTTGCTACTTCCCTTGGACTCAAGATTCCTTTGAAATCGATCTGATTTTCAAGTCCTAGCTCTTTCGTGAGTTCCTTTGCCTCGTTGAGAAGTTCGCCCTCGCCGACAAACGTCAATTTTGCATCTGGATGGCGCTCCACCACTTTGGCAAATGCTTGAATAGTTTTCAATGGTGCTTTTTTCGGAACAAATCGTCCACAAACAATGAAATTTTTACGTTCAACCGATCCATCAGGAGTCGTGAATACATCCGTATCTACACCGTAGGTGATCTGCCGCAACTTCTCTTCTGGACAACCCAAACGCAACAATTGCACTTTCATATCAGCAGAAACCACCACGATTTTTGATGCTAACTGAAATAACTCCTTGTACTGCTCACCGTAATGATTCAGCGCATCTTCCCGATAGGCATCGAACCCATGGAAATGGACAATCAACGGAAGATTTGCTTTCTGACAAGCATGCATTACCTCCGCTCCAGCAGGACCGTATTCCGCCAACACTGCTTTTACATTCTGCTCTTTCCAAGATTGAATCAATGCATTCTCAGGATTATTCTCAGAAGAAAGTTCCTTCCACGAATTTCCTCTATCCAAAGAAATACTTGTTGGGAAATAGCCATCCGAATAAACAACTACCTCACGAATCAGACGGATATGTGCCTGAATAAAGGTTTCGGAGTACTTATTTCGATTGGTTGAAAGGATTGCGAATTTCTCTGGTTTCGGTTCTGATGGACTCATCTCCTTTTTTGATGAAAAACGATGCCCAATTCGCCCCACGAAGGGATGAAAAAGCAAGAAATGAAAGACCAACAACCACCAAAATTCGAAATTGCTGAATAACAAGGTAAAGATGATGATGTACGGAAACCAATGAATATAGAATCGGTCTAGGAAGGTATTCGTAAAGTGCTTTGCGCGCGTATCTGAATCACCATTTCTGTAGTTAATCGAAGCAAAGGCTAAAAACACGATCACAACAGCAAAAAGAAATCCGACTTCCATTTGAATGACCGCAAGAAATGCAACAAAGGCAATCACTTCCAACGGAATCAACACACGCGACATGAGCGTGTAGACCCGATCTTTTCCCACGTGCGTCGCAAAGGTATTTGTCCCGCTGACTTGGTCGTTTTCGAAATCTTTGAAATGATGAGACACAATGTTTCGAGTTCCAGAAATCAATTGCCAAAGGATGAGCGTCCCAGCGAAGAAGTAGAAATCATCATATTTCTTCTCCCCCACAAGAAAGAAGGTCCATGAAGCAAGAAATCCAGGTACGACGTGCGCATAAAGTGAATCGGTTAGGACACCCAAAATGCCTCGTTCTTTCAATCGAAACGGTGGAAAAGCATACAATACGAAAAGTGCGAGTTCAGTGAAAATACAAATAGCAGAAACCTCATCCAGTGGCAGGTACAGCCAAGGCAAAATGGCAATGGCTAAAAATGCAATCACCAACATGGAAGTAGAGCCTACGGAGAGATTCGCAGTGCCGTTTGATTTTCCCGCAAGTTCGTCTTTTTTTCGATCCGCTAAATCGTTGGTGAGGTAGCCAAACCCCATGAACCCAATTGTTGTTGCAATGGCTGCGAAAAAGGACATCGCTGATGTAAACGAATCGACATTGCCCGCAAGCAGCAAGAAATAACAAAATGAAATGAGGAGTGGAACTTTATACCGCCACGGATTGCTCAAGCGCAATTTCTGAGTAAAAAATTGAAAAAAAGATATCATTTCTAGCAGCAGTTCGTTCGAAACCTGAGTTCATCTCACTATCATTTGGTAGGGAACATCAACTCAGTATCAAAGAAACAAAAAAGAATGGTTTTAGGCTTAAGTTGGATTACTAGATTGTTGATATCGACATACTTCGATGAACTCAATGTATGATACTGAGGACTGAGACTCCAGAAGTCCGATGTTGAAGTTGGATTGTTAATTTGAATCAAATGACTGAATAACTCACAAGGACATCCTTCTTGAACACGCACTTCACCTTTGTTCCACCAGAAGTCGTCAGCATGCCCTCTCCGTCTTTCTCATTGTTCTTCCAAACACCTGTGTATTTATCGCCATTTGCTCGGTAATACGTTCCCGTTCCGTGTTTCTCTCCCTTTCGGAAATTGCCGACGTATTTTTCGCCGTTCGCGTAGACTCTTTTTGCATTTCCATGAAACGTGTTATCGGAAAATTCTCCGGAGTACCATCCTCCATCGGACCACTTGTAAACTCCCTTCCCCGATTTTTCATTATTCTCGAACTCACCCTCGTACTTGCTACCATTTGCATAAGTGTACGTACCTAAACCACTTTTCTTTCCGTTTCGGTATTGTCCTTTGTAAGCATTCCCATTTGCATAGGTTCGGTAGCCCTCACCGTGAAAGACATCATTTTTGAATTCGCCCGAGTACGTACTGCCATTTTCCCATTTTAAAACGCCAGTTCCTTCTTTCTTTCCGTTGACAAAACTTCCTTCGTACACATCTCCATCCGTTGAGATGAGTGTTCCTTGACCATGCTTTTTACCCTTTTCCCAAGAACCATCGTAGCTCCAACCGTCGGCCGAAGTGTATACTCCTTTTCCATTCCGATGATTGTTCGCATAACTCCCCACATACACATCGCCGTTCGCATGACGATACGTTCCAGAGCCATGCTTCATGTAATTCAGAAACTCACCTTTGTATTGAGATCCGCTAGCATAAACATAGGTTCCGTAACCTGTAATTGCACCGTGTTTGAAATCTCCGGTGTACTTATCTCCCTTACTGTTGATGTATGTTCCGCTACCGTGAGAGCGACCGTTCAACCAATTTCCCTCGTACGTCTCACCTCGTTCGTTTACGAACTTTCCGTAGCCGTTTTCACAATTACCAGAGATGCACTTAGCAAAAGACATTATGGGGGCAAGGAAAAAGAAGACTAGGATCAATCGCATAAGAAGTCAGTTTGTACTTATGAGTTGACGTAGAAGGAATTAAAACCTTACAGCACTGAAATGAATTTGCGTTCCGAAGAAAAATAAGTCCATAAAAAAACACCTCCATCATTCCGATAGTTTTCGGAAGACAGAGGTGTTCTAAAAAAGAATAATTACTTCTTAGTATCTGTAGTGTTCTGGCTTGTATGGTCCAGTTACTTCTACACCGATGTATTCAGCTTGTTCTGGTCGCAACTCAGTCAATTCAGCACCTACTTTTGCCAAGTGCAATTTCGCTACTTTCTCATCCAAGTGCTTTGGAAGCATGTAAACATCATTTTCGTATTTGTCAGAGTGGTTCCACAACTCAATTTGAGCCAATGTTTGGTTCGTGAATGAGTTCGACATTACGAAAGATGGGTGTCCAGTTGCACATCCCAAGTTTACCAAACGTCCTTCTGCCAACAAGATAATATCGTTTCCGTTGATTGTGTACATGTCAACTTGTGGTTTGATTTCCACTTTTGTATCTCCGTACTTGTTATTCAACCAAGCCATATCGATTTCGTTATCGAAGTGTCCGATATTACAAACGATTGTTTTGTCGCGCATTGCTTCGAAGTGGTGTCCTTGAACGATGTCTTTGTTTCCTGTTGTTGTTACAACGATATCAACGTTACCAACAACGTTTTCCAATTTACGAACTTCGAATCCGTCCATTGCTGCTTGCAACGCACAAATTGGATCGATTTCAGTAACGATTACACGTGCACCTGCTCCACGAAGAGAAGCTGCAGAACCTTTACCAACATCACCGTATCCACAAACAACAGCTACTTTACCAGCCATCATTGTATCTGTAGCACGACGAATCGCATCTACCAATGATTCTTTACATCCGTATTTGTTATCGAATTTTGATTTTGTAACAGAATCGTTTACGTTGATTGCAGGCATAACCAATGTTCCGTTTTTCTTACGCTCGTACAAACGGTGAACTCCAGTTGTTGTTTCTTCAGACAATCCTTTGATGTCTTTTGCCAACTCTGGGTAACGATCGAATACCATGTTTGTTAAGTCACCACCATCATCCAAGATCATGTTCAATGGTTGACCATCTTTAAATGCGAACAACGTTTGCTCGATACACCAATCGAATTCTTCATCGTTCATTCCTTTCCAAGCAAAAACAGGAACTCCTGCTGCTGCGATTGCCGCTGCTGCTTGATCTTGTGTTGAGAAGATATTACATGAAGACCATGTTACGTCTGCTCCTAACTCAACCAATGTTTCAATCAAAACTGCTGTTTGGATCGTCATGTGCAAACATCCAGCGATACGCGCACCTTTCAACGGCTTGCTCGCTCCATATTCTTCACGAAGAGACATCAATCCTGGCATTTCTGCTTCTGCCAAACGAATCTCTTTTCTTCCCCAGTCTGCAAGGCTGATGTCCTTTACTTTATACTGTACTTTTTCTGTTGTACTCATATTGTTGTTGTATAATTTCAATTTTCGTGCTGCAAAGTTACAAAGTTCCTTTGGGAATAGAAAACTTTGTTGATTTGGAGTGATTTGAAAGCTAAATGAAGGTCACTTTTGCGCACATCATCTGTGTACATCTTCTTCTCTTTTGATGAAATTTCGAATGTGTCTTATACTCCTTCGGTTTCACGCTCACTATTTACATTGCCCCGTCAAAATAGTCAATGCCAAATATGGGGAGTTCTAGCGAATAATGACTAACTTAACTCAGAAGAAATAACCCTATGGAAACAACAATTCAGGACACACTTACTTTTTTAGGAGCTGCAGGAACTGTAACAGGCTCAAAAACACTACTTGAAAGCAGTGGCAGCCGTATTTTGATCGACTGTGGATTGTTTCAGGGCTTAAAGGAACTCAGACAATTGAATTGGGTCAACCTTCCCATTTCGATCGATTCCATCGACGTTGTGCTCCTCACGCATGCTCATTTGGACCACTGTGGTTATTTGCCCGTTTTAGCAAAAAATGGATACAAAGGTCCAATTCATTGCACTCAAGCGACCAAAGAACTAACGAACATCATTTTACTCGACAGTGCGAAAATTCAAGAAGAAGATGCTGAGCGAGCGAACACGCACAATTATACGAAGCACAAGAAAGCGAAACCTTTGTATACTGTTGAAGATGTTCACAAAACCATGAAGCTGTTTGTTACACACGATTATAATGAATGGGTGATCCATTCGAGCGAGATTAAATTTTGCTTTCGCAACAGTGGGCACATTCTTGGCGCGGCAATGGTTGAGATTCAAAAAAACGAACAAAAAATCCTCTTTTCTGGTGATTTAGGTCGTGCTAAACCGCTACTACTTTATCCGAGAAAAGTAATCAAAGAAGCGGATGTATTGATTTTGGAGTCGACCTACGGAGATCGAATTCATTCTGAACAAAACGCAAAACGAGAACTTCAAAAAGTCATTCTTGACACCTACGAACGAAAAGGAATCTTGATGATCCCAACCTTTGCGGTTGAGCGCGCTCAAGAACTTATGTTTTTACTCCATGAATTGAGAAACACAGAGTCGATACCCGACATTCCAATTTACCTTGATTCTCCCATGGGAATTAACGCCACGAATGTCTACGACAACTATCCAGACTTGCACAATCTTTCCCGTTTGGTTATCCGAGAAATGTACGAGAATGTCCACTATATTTCCGATTACGAGCAATCGCGGAAAATTGTTCTAGATTCGAAGCCTAAAATCGTTCTCGCCGGAAGCGGTATGTTAGAAGGAGGTCGCATTATCCACTATCTGAACAATCACATGAGCAGCAAGAAAAACACGCTTCTGTTTGTTGGTTTTCAAGGAGCGGGAACACGCGGGAGAGCTATTTTGGAAGGTGCGCGTGAAATCAAATTTTTCGGTCAATACCACACCATCAACTGTGAAGTGAAATCCATCATGGGGCTTTCAGGTCATGCCGACCAAGAAGAAATCATTGAATGGCTCGAAGGATTTAGAAAGCTGCCTCAGCGGATCTTTTTGAACCATGGCGAACCTCATCAGCGCGATGCACTTCGCTCGAAAATCAATTATTTATTTCCAGAAATTGATGTCGTATTACCACAACCTTACATTCCATATCCTGTTGAAGAAACGGAATAGGTTTATTACATGCGTTTTCTGATCAACTCTTCCAGTCCATCAATGAAACGATCGTGACTGTTTGAACTTGGAACGAGTTGCACTTTTTCTCCGCCCAATTCTTCGAAAAGTTCTTGATATTCATCACCGATTTCGATCAATGTTTCGAGACAATCTGCTACGAACGCTGGACTAAAGACCAATAACTTTTTCGCTCCAGCTTTCCCTTGCTCTTCCACCACTTTATCGGCGAAAGGCGTGAGCCATTTTTTGTCTAAGCGTGATTGAAAACAAACGGTGTAATCCTCTTCTTTGATTCCAAGTTTCCCCGCAATTGCGCGTGTAGTTGCGTAGCAAGTTGCTTTGTAACAGAACTTGTTTTTGTCATTCACCTCCACTTCACACGGCTGATCCGTACACAAATCGGAACCTTCGTAGACTTTATCTACATGTCGATCTGGCAATCCGTGATATGAGAAAAGCACATGATCGTAATCAGCTAAGTTGAATGCTTTCGCACGCTCCACAATAGAATCGATGTAGCCTTCATTTTCCCAAAATTGATTGATCGCACTCACTTCTGGAACCACCCACCACTTTCGCATAATGTTCATTGCGAGATCGATGGCCGATCCCGTTGTGGCACTTGCGTATTGAGGAAATAACGGAAGAATGATAATTTGATCGTAGTTTTCCTTACGCATTTGCTCCATCACATCGTACATCGACGGATTTTGGTAGCGCATGGCCATGTGCACAGTAAGGTGATCATTTTTGAATCGTTCTTGCAGCTTTTCCACAACTGCCTCCGTGTGCGTGATAAGTGGTGAAACGCCATTTGAAATATCAAACAACTCTTTGTACACTTTCGCGGATTTCGGAGCACGAAACGGAACAATAATACCATTTACCAGCAACTTTCGGCCTAGCCAAGGTAAGTCGATCACACGTGGATCGTTCAAGAATTCACTAAGATATCTGCGTACATCGCTTGTTTTCGGACTATCTGGCGTTCCGAGTTGAATCAATAATACACCAATTCGTTTATTCATGTGTTTAAAATTTTCTGAGGGAGAATAATCCTATCATTTAGATTTTCGGACAACTAACGATCATACTCGTTTGACCTACTAAAACAGCTTTTTACGCCAGTCTGATGCTTCTTCTTCGTTCAGTAGTCCAAGCTTCGACAAGTATGAAATTGTTTTTTCAAATGCGAGCGGATACTCTATCCCACTATAATTCCAATCGGTTTCATTGAGCCAATTTTCGACATGACTTCTTCTCAAGTTGTATCTCCAACTGATCAAATCTACCGAGTTTTCATTCTTTTTGAGTTCAAGTGCTTTTTTGTTCACCACGTCGCACATGCGCTTCAATTCTTCAGGATACTTTTCGTAAATCTCCGTTCGTACAGCAATCACGAAGCACGGCCACGGTGTTACCACTTCGTCGATTCGCTTACATTTCTGTTGTTCGGTGTAAGGATGTGTTGTGTACTTCTCCCACAAGAAGATTTGTGCCTCATCATTTTCGAGTGCCCACAAACCACCGTACACATCACCAATTACATTAAATTTTAATCCATTTGTATCCCAGTTTTGTTGATGCGCCATGACGTATGACATCAAATGAGATCCAGAACCATATCGTGAAATTGCGAATGTTTTATTCTCCAAATCAGCTACCGTTTGAAAATCGGAATGATACGGAACGTGTACTCCCCATCGAAGTGGAGTATTCACATACACCTGAATGATTTTAGCATCTAATCCTTGAAGGATTGCTCGCGTTCCACCTTCGGTGAGTAAGATCGCCACATCGATTGCCTCATTCTCGAGACCACGGATCATTTGACCGGTTCCTCCGCCCATATCACTCCAGTGCAACTGAATTCCTTCATCTCTGAACTTTCCTTCCTCAATTGCCATGCGCCACGGCAAGTTGAAGTGTTCTGGCACTCCCCCTACTTTCAGTCCTAACATAGTTTAATCTTTCTTTTTTCGGTCCTCCGAGAACTGCATATCGTGCAAATTTCGGTAGAAACCATTTAATTCGAGCAATTCCGTCTGTGTTCCTTGCTCAACAATTCGTCCTTTTTCGAGTACCACAATTTTATCGGCACTTTGAATTGTTGAGAGTCGGTGGGCAATCACCATTGCCGTTCGCCCTTTGGTTAATCGCTCCGTTGCTTTTTGAATCATTTCTTCGGATTCGTTATCGACACTTGATGTTGCCTCATCCAAAATAAGAATGTGCGGATTGTAGACAAACGCCCGAATAAATGAAATCAGTTGTCGCTGTCCCACGGAAAGCATTCCTCCGCGCTCTCCTACTTGGGTATCGTACCCCTTCGGCAATTTCACGATGAAATCATGCGCTCCGACTTCTTTGGCAGCAGCTATTACTTGCTCCTTTGTGATGGATGTATCACCCAAGGTAATGTTTTGTTCTATTGTATCTGAAAAAAGGAAAACATCCTGTAAAACAATGGCAATGTTATTTCTCAAGTAATTCAGTTCGATATCACGAAACGGAACACCTCCAACACTGATTTCTCCTTTCTGGTATTCATAAAAACGTCCGAGCAAGCTCACCAACGAACTTTTTCCTGCTCCCGTAGCTCCAACGAACGCCACCGTAGAACCTGGCTCGATCTTCATGTTAATGTCACGCAGCACCCATTCATCTTCGTTGTAGGCAAAATAGACGTTTTGGAACTCAATGGCCGCATCGAAATCGCATTTGGTGATGGTTCCGTCGTTTTGGATTTTGTCTTCTCGATCAATAATTTCAAATACGCGCTCAGCACGCACTACTCCACGCTGGAAAATATTGAACTTATCTGCCAATTGTCGGATCGGGCGGAACAACATATGAATCCACAATGTGAATGCGACAAACAATCCAAATTGCGCTTCAGCTGCTTCACTATCCAATCCGCGTACTTTCATGGCACAAAACACCAGTAGGAACGCGATTGAAAACGAGCTTAACAATTCCACGAAGGGAAAGAAAATGGAGTTCGCCCAAATTGCCTTCACGTGCGATTTTCTATGAAGCGCATTTATTTCCTTAAACGAATCGTATTCTTGATCTTTTCGACTGAATAATTGCACCAGAGACATTCCCGTAAGTCGTTCCTGAACAAAGGTATTCAAGTTATTCACCGCCTCACGCTCCATGTTCATTGACTTTCTCAATGCGCGAGCAAAAATTCGCGTAGCAAACAATAACACTGGAATTGGGATTAACGTTAGCAATGCCAATTCCCAATCGAAAATAAACATTCCCACAATAGCGATGACTACTGCTAAAACATCACCCAAACCACTCATTAATCCAGCAGAAAAAACATCTGTAATTGCCTGCAGATCCGATACGAGTCGTGTCACGAGCGCACCAATCGGAGTTCGATCGAAGTAGCTCATGCGTAGCGTTAAAATTTTAGCCATCAATTGCTTTCGGATATCGCGGATAATCGATTGTGCAAATAAGTTTGAATAGTACGACGACAGGAACTGAAACAGACCTTCAAACAACAACATTCCTCCGACAATTAGAATCCATGTCAGTAACATCGAAGGATTTTGCGTTTCCACAATGTATTTATCTACAATATATCCCAAAATAGCGGGACGTACCGGTCCTAAAAAGCCGAGAATTATTGTGCAAGTAATTGCAATAAGAAAAAGCCCTTTGTATAGTTTCCAATATGAAAGCAGACGTTTAAAAACATTAATGTTGAGCTTTGCTTTCTTTTCCATGAAACAAAAATAGTTAAAGATTGGTGATTCATAATTACCTCTACTGCATCTAATGAAAATTGAAATCTTAAATCGGGATGAAAAGTGTGGTGAAAATCCACTAACTTTACATTAAATTCTAAGAGCAATGATCCATAATCTTTCCAATACGAAGTCGATTTTCCAAACATTTATCGCAGAAATCCGTGATGTAGACATTCAGCATGATCCCATGCGATTCCGTAAAAATTTGGAGCGAATCTCTGAAGTTCTAGGTTACGAACTTTCGAAAAAATTGACCTATGAGGATCGATTGGTTACTACTCCTTTGGGCGAAACTGAAGTTCCTGTTTTGGAAGAACAGCCTGTTTTGGCGACTATTCTTCGCGCAGGACTTGCAATGCATCAAGGACTGCTTAATTATTTCGACCGTGCCGAAAGTGCATTTATTTCTGCGTATAGAAAACACTCTACGGCGGAAGATTTTGAAATCTACGTAGAATATTTAGCCTCACCGAAAATAGACAATCGCGTTTTGATTATCAGCGATCCGATGTTGGCAACTGGAAGCTCTATGGTAACGGTATACAAAGCCATGTTAAAGCAAGGTGTTCCGAAGAAAATTTACATTGTTGCCGCGATTGCAACTCCAGACGCCTTGGAATATTGTCAAGCTCATTTACCTGACACGACCGAATATTTTGTTGGAGCAATTGATTCAGAATTGACAGCACAATCGTATATCGTTCCTGGATTGGGTGACGCAGGAGATTTAGCCTACGGTGAAAAATGTTAACCGATGTATTTCTCGAAGCTAAGCGGACTTTTTTTTCTTTCGTTCATTAAATTCATGTTCGCGCCAATTGGTGGGCCGCACATTGGATTGAGCTTCTTGGAAACGTATCTTTCTTGCGTTTTAGGCGCTGTTACGGCCGCTGCTATTTTTTATTTCTCGTCCAACTTCTTCATGAAACGTGCACACGAAAAACGTGTTCAAAGGCATCGAAATCATATTGAGAAAGGTGTTCCTCATAAGAAGAAAAAGGTCTTTACTTGGACGAACAAGACCATTATTAAAGTCAAGCGAACGCTTGGCATTTACGGAATCTCTTTGTGGGCTCCCTTGTTTCTTTCGGTTCCTCTTGGAAGCATTGTGGCTGCAAAATTCTTCGGTAACGACAAACGCACATTTCCGCTTATTGTGTTCGGCATGTTCCTAAATGGAGCCATCACAACGAGCATTGCATTTATATTTTTTGGATGAAACATCTCTTTTTTGACCTCGATAGAACACTTTGGGATTTTGAAAAAAATTCAGAAACAGCCCTGTCTATTTTATATGAAGACCTTAAGCTGGGAGATCACCTGCGATCCTTCCGATCCTTCCACACGAAGTACAAAAAGATCAATGGCGAATTGTGGGATCAATATTCCAAAGGAAAGATTTCAAAAGACATCCTGCGCGTTAAACGTTTTCAGGACACCTTGGCGCACTTTGAAGTAAAAAGCACTGAACTTTCTCATGCATTGGCGGACGGTTATATTTCACTCTCTCCGCACCAGACACATTTGTTCCCTGACGCCATTGAAACACTGGAACAACTCAAAAACGATGACTTTGAATTGCACATCATTACAAATGGTTTTTTGGAAGTGCAACACATCAAATTGGATAAAAGTGGACTGAAACCTTACTTCGATGTAATTCTTTGTTCGGAAGAAGTCGGAAAAAACAAGCCCTCACGTCTCGTATTCGATCGTGCACTTGATTTAGCTAAAGCGACACACGATGAAAGCATCATGATCGGCGACAGTTACGAAGCCGATATTGTTGGAGCAGAAAACGCTGGAATTCGTGCAATTTTGTTCGATCCAGATAGAGTTCATCGCGACGGAAGACACAAATGGCAAATTCATGAGCTCAAGCAGATTCCCGATACACTTCCTTGGATGTAGTACTGAAAACGAAAGCCTTACTCCTCCTTCTTCCGTGTTAAAACCAATTTTACGGGCTTTGCATCTACCTGATAATACACGCGAACGAATAATTTGTTTCGATTTAAAAAACCGAACGAATACTTGATCGCATGTGGCGAGAGTGAAGTAATATTCTGAAATTTCAGTCTGTTCCCCGAACCAACCATTTTCTGCGTAGTTGCCACAACAGAGTCTTTTACAACCTTGTAATTCGTCATCGAATACACCATCGTTTTGTTGACTTTATTGATTCGAATCGTTTCCACCCGAGACGTATCGCCCGTTTTCTGATTGATTCTGTAGCCCAACCCAACGATTTCATCGTCCTTCAACTCCATCACCTCAAAACCGCTATTGAACTTGTATTCCCAAGTCCCCACAAGCTTTTTTGCTCTATTTGGCAGTTGCGCATGAACGCCAACCGCCATCACAACAAATGCTACCAGTGCTACAAATCTCTTCATCTACTTGTCAATTTACGCGTACAACTCTTGTCTTAGCTTTTCGTACATCATCATTCCTGCTGCCACACCAACATTGAGTGAAGCAATTTCACCTTTCATTGGAATTTGACATGCAACATCGGCCAAATTGATCAAATCAGAAGTGATTCCATCCTTTTCAGATCCCATGATGATCGCCACCGAACCACGAAGGTTTGTTGTGTATAACGGAGTCTTTGATTTTTCCGTACACGCTACAATTCTCAATCCGCATTGCTGAATATAAAATAATGAATCTTTCAAACTTTCCGCTCTACAGACCTTAATTCTATTCAAAGCTCCAGCAGAAGTTTTAATGGCATCTGGCGTAACTTGAACCGATCCATTCGCAGGAATTAAAATTGCGTCCACCCCTTCACATTCAGCCGTTCTGGCAATCGCTCCAAAATTTCGAACATCCGTAATTCGATCCAAAGCCAGCACAAAAGGCTTCTTTCCTTCTTCCAATAATTGTTCCACTACTTCTTCAATCTTATAATAAGATATCGGCGAAGCCATGGCAATTACTCCCTGGTGATTTTGATCTGTAATTCGATCTAATTTTTCACTTGGAACGAACTGCAATTGGTGATTCTTTCCTTTCAGCGCCTCTTTCAATTCCAAAAAGAGTTCCTTATTCATCCCTTTTTGAATCATGATCTTGTTGATCTCTCGATCCGCCTTGATCGCTTCAATTACCGCACGGACACCAAAAATATAGGTCTCATCGTGTTTTTTTGGTTTTCGATCGTACTTTCGTTCACCGCGATCCGAACCGCTGTATTTCTGTCTACTAAATTCTCTATCTCCCATGCTCTAAAATGTATATTCGATGTCGACGATCATTGTTTCACTCACCGACTTGGCAACTGGACATGCTTCAGACACGCGTTTAACTCTTTCTTGAATTTCCTCCGACCAATCGTTCATTGAGAAATCCAACTTGATTTTAAGTTGCTCAATTCTTCGCGGCCCAGAAGCCATAATTTTGTCCACAACTCCTGTTCCTCCCTTCATTTCAATATCGTTCTGGTTGCAATGAATTCCAACAACCGTGAGAATACACGAAACAAAAGATGTTCCGATCAAATCGGTTGGAGAAAACGACTCACCTTTTCCGTGATTGTCTGTTGGTGCATCTGTCACAATCTCCATACCCGATTTCTCGTGTATGCATTTCGTTCTCAGATCACCCAAATATTCAATTCTTACTGTTGCCATCTATTTGCTTTTCGTAACTTTGTATTCGCCTTTGGGTGTAAAATTAGCTAAATTTTCAGCCGAGAGGTTATCAACATCGTTAAGTAATTGGCATGAGTGAATTAGTAGAGGATAATAAAGTTCGAATTAAAAAACCAAAATGGTTGCGTGTAAAACTGCCAACAGGCGAAAATTACAAGCGCGTTCGATCGTTGGTGGATGAGCACAAATTGCATACGATTTGTGAGAGTGGAAATTGCCCAAATATGGGTGAGTGTTGGGGAGAAGGAACTGCCACCTTTATGATTTTAGGAAACATCTGTACGCGATCTTGCGGATTTTGTGCAGTTGTAACAGGGCGTCCAGATGCTGTCGACGAATTTGAACCCGGACGTGTGGCACACAGTGTAAAAACAATGGGTGTGAAACACGCGGTGATTACTTCTGTCGATCGCGATGATTTGAAAGATGGAGGTTCATTGATTTGGGCGCAAACCGTACGTGCGATTCGCCAACAATCTCCAACCACAACACTTGAGACCTTGATTCCTGACTTTGCCGGAAAGTGGGAAAACTTGCAGAATGTTATTGACGTAGCTCCCGAGATTGTTAGTCATAACCTGGAAACTGTCCGTCGTTTGACAAAAGAAGTTCGCATCCAAGCTAAATACGACCGCAGTCTAGAAGTATTATTCCGTCTGAAAAAGGGAGGAATGAAAACGAAATCGGGGATTATGCTCGGCTTGGGTGAATCACGAGAAGAAGTACTCGAGACCATGGAAGATTTGAGAAGTGTTAATGTCGACATTCTTACGTTGGGACAATACCTTCAGCCGACAACAAAACACCTTCCAATTGCCGAGTTCGTAACTCCAGAGCAATTTGCGGAATACAAAGAAATTGGTCTAAAAATGGGCTTTAAATATGTCGAAAGTGGACCATTGGTTCGATCATCATACCGAGCTGAAAAACATCTATTTTAATTAGACGTGTATATTTCTTTCTCTTTTTGAAAAGTCTCGTTTGAGAGATTGACACAAAAGGCATAATTTTACAAAGCGATAGAAGCCGAGTTCGGTTCTTAACAAATGTTAATGTTTAGATAATATTTCGTAATTTGGCGGTCGCGATAAACTTTAAACTACTTGATAACATCAAAATATGAAGCGTAACAATGTAATAATCGGTTCGGTGGGAATTCTAGCTGCCGCTGCGCTCTTTGTTGTTTCTCCTTGGAAATCAACAGATTCAGAGGGTACTTATACAAAAGAGTCTTTCTCGTCGCTAACCGAAAAATCGGCTAACGATGCTAAGTTATGGATGGAGCGTAGATACCTCAATCCTGAAACTGGTGAAAGAATTTCACAAAAAGAACTAAAGAAAATTTCTGCTGACGTTGCTCAAATGGCAAAAAGTCGTGCAGTAACTTTCGTTGAACAAGGTCCAGACAACATTGGAGGTAGAACACGTGCCATCCAAGTTGATGTAACCAACAACGATATTATTTGGGCTGGAGGTGTTTCTGGAGGACTTTTCAAATCGATGAACGGTGCGAACACTTGGGAACGCGTTGAATCATATGGACTTGTAGCCGATCCATTTATTTCGTCAATGTGCCAGTTCACGAACGGAACGCTTTTCGTTGCAACAGGGTCTAACGATGAGAGTTGGTCAGGTAACGGTGTTTGGTACACGCAAGACCAAGGTGCTTCATGGACATTGGTTCCAGGTACAGACGGATTCTCTTCAGGAAGAGTTACCGAAATTGTTGCTCCAGAAAATGGGACGACTTTATGGATGACATCTCCAACGGGTCTAAAAAAATGGAACTTTGGTGATGCTTCATTAACAAGCGTAACAACAGGAAATGGTGGATGTAATGCATTGGCATGTTCTCCAAACGGAAAAGTCATTGTTTGTGCGATTGGTTCTAACAAAACATACGTTTCTTCCGATTTCGGTGCTACGTTTGTTGACAGATCAGGACTTACTGCAGGAGTTGTTCCAACAGGTTCTGGTCGTTACGAATACGCAGTTTCCCAAACAACTAACGCTTCAGGAAACTATTCGATTTACGTAGCGAGAACGCAAGCAAACTTGACAGGAATGAACGTTTCCCACGATAGTGGAAACACATGGTCACAGTTTGTAGGGTCTTCAGGAACTTCAAGTAACTTGAACATCTACAACGATCAAGGTACTTACAACTCAGTACTTACAGTAACCCCTCAGAATACAAACAAAATTTTGATTGGTGGTATCGACGTATGGAAATGGGAACAAACAACAAGTAACCCACCTGCGGGAGGTTTCGAAAAGCTATCTCAATGGTTCTTATCCCCAACGTCTGCACAATATGTACACGCGGACAATCACGAATTCAAATGGGATGGAACGAAACTTTACATTGGTAACGATGGAGGTATTGGAGTTTCTTACAACCCAGAGGTTTCATTCTACCCAGCAAACAGAGGATATAACGTAACGCAATTCTACGGAATCGCATTCGATAGAAACGGAGCTGTTATGGGTGGTACTCAAGATAATGGTACTTTGTACAATGACCACTCTCTTTCAACATTCAAAGAATTTACTCAAGTGTCAGGAGGTGACGGTTTCCAATGTGAGATTTCCTTCTACAACCCAAAGGTTCTGTTCGCGACTGTTTATTACGGAGATGCACGTCGATCTGGTGATGGAGGACAAACATTCGAATCTTTTGTACCAAACCTTCCAGCATCTTATGATGCAATTGGAACAAGCGGTTCACCATTTCACCCATTTAACACTCGAATTTTCTTAGCAGAATACTATGATTTGAACTCTGAAGATTCAGTTGTGTTTATTCCAGACGCGAACTACGCTACTGGAGACGAAATTTTAGTACCAAGTAGAGCTTCTGGAGATAGTATCTCTTACACATTAACTGCTCCTTTGTATTATGATGATACATTAAATTATGAGCCTTCATTAACAGTAACTGAGACAGGTATCGTTAACGAAATTACAGGTCAAACAGTATACTTAGATCTATACTCATGGGTACACCTTGGTACTTCTGGTTCAGGACTTGTTCCACCACTAGTTGGAGATTCTTTACTTGTAGATTTGGAAACTGGGACTGACACAATGCTTGTTGAATCTCTTTTCACTTACGATCACTATTACGGTCAAAACTCTGCGTCTATGGATATCTATGACATGGGAATTGACTCAGTAGTTTACAACATTGCATGGAACAACGTAACAGTTCAAGATCCTTACCAATCATGGTACTTCATGTATGTGAATGCTAACGGAGGTGAGCTTTGGGGAACGCGTAACGCGCTTCGCTTGTCTGCTCCAGATCAGCAATGGGGAATCGTTGCTCAAGGAATTGGAGGAGGAACTTTCAACAACATTGACGTTGAGTTCTCTAAAGATTTAAATCACATCTACATCGCTACAGGTGGAGGAACGGTAACTCGTTTGGATGGTCTTGGAAGTGTTTACACATCAAACCCAACATTTATGGAGGATGCGTTCTATCACGATGTGACAGGAACTTCAACTCCACCAAATGCAACAACAACTACCAACCTAACTCCAGGAGGAGGTGTGGAAGGTATTGCTGTGAACCCATCTAACCCTGATGATGTATTATTCTTGCACGGATTTGCATCTGTTAGAATGCGTCGTTCATTGAACGCTACAAGCGCAACACCATCGTACACACCAATTACAATTACAAGTAGTCCTGGAACATACGATGCGATCATCGATCGTGATGATTCTCAAATCTTGGTAGTTGGTACTTCTCACGGAGTATTTGTAACAGAAGATGGAGGAACAACTTGGGAAGATGGTTCTCAAGGATTCCCTGGAACACCAGTATACGAAGTTCGTCAATCATGGAGAACATGGGATGAAGGTAACTTCCGTCCAGGTGAAATCTACGTTGGAACATTCGGACGTGGTATCTGGAGTACTTCTTCATACTTGTCAACAAATGATAACAACCCAACGGATAACAATGGAGCATCTATCGACGAGTTTGATACGAACCTATTCCCTTATCCAAACCCAACAACAGCAGGAACTAGCCTATCATTTGAGCTAGCGAATGTATCTGATGTTACTATTCAGGTTTACAACCTTTCTGGAAGACTTGTGAAGTCTATCAATAAGAAAAACTTGAGTCAAGGAACACAAATTGTTGATATTGAGGGGGCTGATTTAGCAACTGGAACTTATGTAGTGAAATTGTTCGCTGGAGCACAGCAAGCAACTACGAAGTTCGTGAAGATGTAAATAATCTTAACAGAAATAGTAACCCCGAAGTTCAATTGAGCTTCGGGGTTTTTCTTTGCCGATATCTCAGGTGATTAGAACGTTAATCCGCGTAGAAATTCTAAATTTGTAACAAACATTAAAATCATGAGCACGTACGATATTACAATTATTGGATCAGGACCCGGAGGATATGTAGCAGCCATTCGCTGTGCGCAATTAGGGATGAAAACAGCCATAATCGAAAAATACGACACTTTGGGTGGAACGTGCTTGAATGTAGGGTGCATTCCATCGAAAGCATTATTGGACTCTTCGGAGCACTTTCACAATGCAACACATAACTTCGAAGAGCACGGAATTGACGTGAAAGATGTCAAGGCAAATCTCGAACAAATGATTAAGCGTAAGAACGACGTTGTTTCACAAACATGTAACGGTGTAAAGTTCTTAATGGATAAAAACAACATTGATGTTCATTACGGACTTGGATCGTTCGTAGACAAAAACACAGTGAAGGTGACAGACAAAGACGGAAAGGAAACAACACTTTCTACGAAGAATGTCATCATTGCAACAGGTTCAAAACCGAACTATTTCCCAGGAATGGAGCCTGACAAGAAACGCATCATTACATCAACAGAGGCACTTAATATGACCGAAATCCCCAAAAAGCTTCTTGTTATTGGAGGAGGTGTAATTGGTTTGGAACTTGGATCAGTATACAGTCGTTTAGGAACTCAAGTTGAGGTGGTTGAATTTGCGAAGAAGATCATCCCAACAATGGACGGAACCATGTCGAAAGAACTGACTCGTGTCCTCAAAAAAGAAGGTTTCAAGTTTCACCTTGAACACCGTGTTCAAAATGTAGAAAATACTGGAGACGGTGTTTCACTTACTGCTTTGAATAAGAAAGGTGAAGAAGTAACAATGGAAGCCGACTACTGTTTGGTTGCTGTAGGTCGTAAACCTTACACAGAAGGTCTTGGACTTGAAAACGCAGGATTGAAAGTAAATGATCGTGGGCAAATTGATGTGAACGATCACCTGCAAACGAGCGTATCAAACATTTACGCCATTGGTGACGTGATTAAAGGTGCCATGCTTGCACATAAAGCAGAAGAAGAAGGAGTGTTCGTTGCTGAGTTATTGGCAGGACAAAAACCACACATTAACTATAACTTGATCCCAGGTGTTGTTTACACATGGCCAGAGGTTGCGGCTGTTGGAAAAACAGAAGAAGAACTGAAGGAAGCAGGAGTTGACGTGAAAATCGGATCTTTCCCTATCAAAGCATTGGGTCGTGCACGTGCCAGTATGGATACGCAAGGAGTTGTAAAAATTATCGCTGATGCCAATACGGATGAAGTACTCGGTGTTCACATGGTTGCTCCGAGAGCAGCAGATTTGATCATGGAAGCGGTAACAGCAATGGAGTATAGAGCTTCAGCTGAGGATATGGCGAGAATTTGCCACCCACACCCGACTTATTCGGAAGCGGTAAAAGAAGCAGCACTCGGTGCTACGGAAGATCGCGCATTGCACATATAGCAAATTTCAAAACAATAAAAAGAATGGGAAGCTACTGATGTGCTTCCCATTTTTATTACTGCTTTATTACCTTTTCAAGGTGAACTCCTTCATCTGATTTAACTCGCACGAAATACGTTCCATTCTCGTACTGGCTCATATCGATTACAAGCGTATTTCTTACGTCTTCTTCCCTCAAAAGGACATTCCCCTTCACATCGATTAAATTAATGCTTACATCATTCTCATAACCGTTTAGTTTAACTACAACTTCCTCCGATGTAGGGTTTGGAAATAGTTTTATCATCACTCGCTCCTTCTCTTCAATACCAGACACATCTCTAAACACTCTCGTTACACGAACATCATCCACAAAATAATAGGCACCATATGTTCCAGGCGAGAAAGATGCAGAAGGGTTACTTGTCGTTACTGTTGAAGCATCGTCACTAAAGTTTCCAATTGTGAGGTATTCGTAGGCATCCGAAGCAGTTATAGTATCAAAAACACGGACCCAACCTTGAGTATCCCCTACTGTGTTCGCTTCAGCAAATTGCGGAACGACGTTCATTACATTGTCACCTCCAGTAGAAGGCGCAGAAACAGAAAGGTTAAACCCAAGATTATTCGAGGCAAACTCTGTAGAATCCGCTAGTGACACGTAATACTCCACCAGATATTCACCACTTGGAACAAATGGACTCATCAATTGTACTTGTATGTATTCACGTTGATTGAGTCCATCGATCGTGTAGGTAAAAAAGCCAGCCATTGTAGAGCCAGATCGAGGTAACTGCGACCCTTTCAATCCAATTGGACCTGAATACGTGCTATTGGGCTGAAAATTGAAGCAAGATGATTCTATATCCGTAAAATACACATCTGGAGACCCTCCTGAGGGAGAATACCAATCCGTAAGCGCCATCGCTAAGCTTCCTGAAGTGGCAATTCCGCAAAAATCCGAATCGCGCGTCTCAAAGTCGGGGTTAGGAACTAAGTTTTGTGCCATTAGCACACCTGATGCAGACGTACACACCAGTAATAAAGTGATCAATTTCATGTAAATGAGGTTAAAATTCACCTGTACAACGTGATCGGTATCAAAAAATTATTCTTGGTAGTATTCGTTCGTAGAATGCCATAAAAAAAGGGATGAACATCGTCCATCCCTTCTCTTCGTTTTATCGAATTATTTCTTTTTGCTTTTACGGCGTTTACACCAGCCTTTTTTGTCTTTCACTAGTGTCATTTCATCCACCAAGTGATCCGCTCCTGCATATTTATCCATGATCCAAAGTACGTAGCGAATATCTACGGTAATATTTCTACATCTATCGGCATCAAACATGAAGTCACTCATCGTACTTTCCCAAGAACGGTCAAAGTTCAATCCCATGAGGTTTCCTTCCGCGTCAATTACTGGAGATCCAGAATTCCCACCTGTTGTATGATTCGATCCTGTGAAACATACCCAAAGTTCTCCATCTTGGTCGTATCCACCGTAATCTTTGGACTCAGCCAACTCTCTAAAATCTGGCAATAGTTCAAAATCCGCTTCTCCTGTATTGTTCTTATCAAGAATTCCTTTCAAAGTCGTGTGCTCCGTGTACATCATTCCGTCGTGTGGTGCTGATCCTTCCAACTTACCGTAGGTAATTCTCATTGTTGAATTGGCATCTGCCCAATGCTTATCGTTCGGGAACATTTCCAATTTTCCTTCCACGTATACCTGTAATAGTTGATCCATTTTTCCATTGAATGCGCGCACTTGCGGAATCACCTGTTGGAAAAACTCTGTGCTCAAACCTTTCCACAACTTGTAAGCTGGATCATTCTTTTCGAAATCAGCTACTGTAGAATCCGATAAATTATTGAGGAAAGCATCAAAGCGCGCTTCATTCACCAACACTGATTTTGAATAGATTTCATCTGCCAACTGCTCAATCGTCATGTCATCCTTCAACAATGCGCTAAAGGCATCTCCCTGCATGAGGTTCAAGTATTCTTCTGTTGTTGCTAGAAAGATCATTCGATCAACTTGTTCATCGTAATCTTTAAAGAATCTCTTCGCACTACTACGCAGCTTCTCTACTTCGAGGTCCAATTCTCCCAACTTCACAATTGCATCGTACTCTAAAATGAACTTTTCAATGTCGCGCGATCTTTTGAACGACTCAGCTCCAACATACATGTATTCTATTGCCATTCCGTAGGCAAAATCATATTGTTTGTACTCTTCCACCAATTTATTCATATCAGCAACAACAGTACTGTACTTCATTTCCCATGTTGGATTTGTCGCTGCACGGTCATTGTAGCGTTTTTCACGATCCAATTTAATCTGAATTGCGTTTACGGTTTGAAGTCCTCCGATTTGACCAATCCACTTTTTCCAACCATTGGCAATGCGCGCTTGCTTCGATGCATACTTGATCCGCAACAAATCAGATGCTCCCATCGCTGCGTCAATTACACCCAAAGACTGCTCACGCATTGCAATTCGCGCTGGACGCTCCATATCCATAATGTAACGTAGGTGATCAGAAGATAAATGTTGTTGTGTTGTTCCTGGGAACCCATATACCATTGTAAACTCGCCCGGAACACGATCTTTCATCGATACAGGAAAGTAGTGAAGTGGCTTGTATGGTTTGTTATTTATATTGAACTCTGCTGGTTTATTATCGGCGCCAGCATAAACGCGAAATACCGAAAAATCTCCTGTATGACGTGGCCAAACCCAGTTATCAGTGTCGCCACCGAATTTTCCGATACTGCTTGGAGGAGCTCCTACCAAACGAACATCCTTGAAAACCTCCTGAACGATCATGTAATACTCATTTCCGTAATTGAACGGTTTGATATCCGCGATGTAATGTGTTCCTTCAGTAGCGCGTGCGATGAGTTCTTCCATATTGGATTTCACCATTTTCGCGAAGTCTTCTCCAGATAAACCATCTGTTCCAGCAAATACCGCTTCGGTCATATCTTCAATACGCACAATACGCGAAGCCGTCAACCCGGGGTTTGCCAACTCCTCCCCGAACGTTTTTGCCCAAAACCCATACTTGATGTAGTCATTATCGAGTGAAGAATGCGATTGTACTTGCGAATATCCACAATGGTGATTGGTCAATAACAACCCCTGATCCGAAACGAGTTCTGCTGTACATCCACCACCAAAGTGCATGATGGCATCTTTCATACTTGACTGGTTCACACTGTAGATATCTTCTGCCGACAACTTCATTCCCATTGCCTTCATGTCATCCTCAAACGCTGCAATCAACGAAGGAATCAACATTCCCTCTTCCGCTGATACCCGGAAGAGTGAAAACACCACAAATACTAACGCTACACTAATTTTTTTCATACCTGTTTTTTGATTGAGCCTAAAGATAGGAATTCGAATGGAGTTGAAGAATATGATGGCAGATGAATCCCCTGTAAACATCAATTTCTGTATTTTTGCAGTGTGGACACGCTTAATTTCATATTTCGACTCGGTGTAGTTTTTGCCATTTTCGGCTTCCTGTGGGGAATGATCGATATTGGGCTACGCTTACTTACTTCTGGACGACAACGTACACTTACGGAGACATACATACTCAAAGCGGTGAAATACCTGCTTCTTGTTGATGTTACTTTCCTCTTCTGTTTGGGCGATTTGAATTCGCACCTCATCGTGTTAAATCAGGTGGTTATGGCTGGTTTGGTCTTGCTCATGTATTTTGTTGGGAAACTCCAGAACTCACAGAACAGAGTTGCAATTTTCAAAATGATGGGGCGCGGTATTCCACAAGTTCCTCGCCCACAATTCAATCGAAAAGCAGAAGTTGGAGTGATTGTTGGAGCCATTGCGGTATTTGTCCTTTTTTGGTTCTATCCTTGGTTGGCAACGAATGGAGCTTCTCGATGGTTTCGCGAAAGTATCTTAAGTATTGAGAAAGCCTTCTTTTTCGGATTCATCTTCAAGGTAATCGGTTTTTTCTTCATTCTGAGCATGCTCTTGAAAGTGATCAGCGGATTCACCTTTCTTCTAAGCGGAGGTAAGCCTCAAGGTCCAGATAACGGAATTGAGGACAACTTCAATGAAGATGATTTTGACGACTACGAAGAAGTTGAATAATTGAGCATCGATTCGACCACTGATTCGATTTGCGTCAACACTTTGTCCGAGTCTCCATTTTGGATCACCCAATTAGCTAATGCTATTTTGCGATCATCCTTCCATTGGTTTTTCATTCGGTTGATGACATCTTCTCGAGAACACTGATCGCGTTTCATCACTCTTTCGATACGTGTTTCCTCTGGAGCCGTTACAAGTAAGATTCCATCAAAAGCCTTATACGCTTCCGTTTCGAAGAGTATTGCCGCTTCATTGAACACCAACTTGGAGGTAGATGCATTGGCAAATTCCGTAAACTTTGCTCGTACGCGGGGATGAATTAATTGGTTCAGATGTTCTTTATCCTTTGGATTCGTAAAGATTTTCCCAGCTAGATACGCACGATTGAGTACACCTTTATCGAAGGCCTGCTCACCAAAATGAGCTACGATATCAGCCTGCAGCTGCCTATCATTCGCCATTAGCTCTTTCCCGACTTTATCAGAATAGAAAACGGGATACCCCATTGACTCAAGTACTTTGGCGACGGTACTTTTTCCTGAGCCAATACCACCCGTTAAGCCAATTGTCATTTCTTAAATTTCGTCGATTTCTACGATATTGAAGTCAAGTCCAACGATAGCTGCGTAATCCTCACCTGCTTCTTCCATGTCTTCATCATCCGTTTCGAAATACCAGTTGATTTTGACTTGCACACCATTATCATTGATTTTCTCAAGACGCTTGAAAAGGTCGAGAATACATTTAGAAGAAGATGTGTTAAAGTACTCCAGCTTCATATCAACTTGCGTAGCAGCTTTCGGAGACACTCCGTACTCATCCACCCAATCAATTAGTGGTTGAAAAAACTCTATCGAATTCTCTGGAATAGATCTTCCACGCAATTCTAAAATCCCTGAACCGCTGTCGAAGCTTACAAATGGAGTTTTGGCTGACCCTTCAATGTGCAATTTTTCCATAATTCAATTTATTATTCAATAACAATACTTAAACAGAAAAACGAATACTTATCGTCGACTTCGATAAACTCGTATCCTAATTCATTTTTTGATTTTCTAGCGATATCAATAATTCCTAATCCAGCTGTTCCTTTCTTTGAAACGCTATTATGGAGCAGTCGCTGTTGATAAAGCTCTTTCAATTCTTTTTGATCTAGTTCATTCACTAGAACTAGTTTTTTCTTAAGCTCATCAGTGCTTGATCTTGGAATATAATTTCCCGTAAGCACCAAAATTTTCTCATCCACATACTTGACCATAACAATGGCCGCATTCTTCGCTTCAACCATTGGAATTTCTGCTGCAGAAATATCGATATGATGGTACAAGTTTTGAAAGCATTCGACAAGCACGTTAAAAACGCGCTTTTTCATTTGCATGGGGATCGAGAGCTCGATCATTTTCGACTCCATGATGTGCAAAATAGATGTTAAGAGCTCGGCTGAGAACTCTCCTTTGAATGAGAGGATAACTTTTTCATCCTCCATTCTTTGATAAAAATCATAAACATCTTTTAATGCCATATCGTCAAGAGCCAAATATACAGATTCCTGTTTACAAAACCCCGTGTTCGATTCGTAAAATATATTATCTTCTATAAACGTGACTGTCTGATCGTTAAATACTATTAAATCATCGATTAATTCACGCTATTTCGACCGAAAAAACACGATTTAAATAAGGGAGTGATTTCTCCTTCTCCAGACCCACACAACTTCCTCAAAAGTTGTCTATCTTTGCATTTATGAATACGCAAAGCAAAGAATGGTTTGTTGATTGGTTTGATACACCTTATTATCACACGCTTTACAAGAATCGGGACCTTTCGGAGGCGAAGCAGTTTATTCAAGAACTCACAAAGCGACTTCCTCTCGAAAAAGGTGCACGTGTACTAGATTTGGCTTGCGGTAAGGGAAGACACGCTGTTACCCTTTCTGAATGTGGTTTTGATGTACTCGGTGTAGACTTATCTGAGAACAGCATTCGCGAAGCCAAAAAAAGGGAAAACCAGAACTTGGAATTTGCCGTTCACGACATGCGTGAGGTAATAGAAGGCGAACAGTTTGACGGTATTTTTAATCTCTTTACTAGTTTCGGTTATTTCGATCGTATTGAGGACAACCAGCAGGTGATTCGATCCATTTCGCACATGCTTGTAAAAAATGGTTTGCTCATTCTTGACTTTATGAATGTTCACAAAGTGCTTGCGAACCTGATTGCATCTGAAACGAAAACAGTTGATGGTATTACGTTCCATATTGAACGTCGATTTGATGGGAAACACATTTTCAAGGATATTCAATTCGAAGCGGATGGCAAAAAACACGCCTATACTGAACGAGTGCAAGCCTTGGAATTGAGTGCCTTCACTTCGCTTTTAACATCCGCCAATTTTCAGATTCTAAACACCTACGGAAGTATTGAATTTGAAGATTTCGATGAGATGAACTCAGACCGCTTACTAATTATTGCTCAATTGAATTAATGGAATTGATCATCACCATTTCTGCCCTGATTTTGTCCGTCCCTGTCGGAGGGCTTCTTGTTGCAGTATTAGATAAGAAGAATAACGATCATATCATCAAGCTAATGCTCGCTTTTAGTGGTGGTTTTTTGCTGTCATTAGCCTTCATCCACTTTATTCCTGAGCTGTATGAGCATAGCTCTGTGAAGATTGGTATTTTCATACTTGTCGGATTCTTGGTTCAGCTCATACTTGAGTTCTTCTCAGGAGGTATTGAGCATGGACACGTACATTCAGTTCACGGCAAAGCGATTCCGATTACCTTAGTTGTTGCATTGAGCGTGCATGCCTTTTTGGAGGGAATTCCGCTTGGAACGCAATTGGCTGGAGCAGAAATTGCTACAACTCATCATCATGGCTCAGAAAGTGGACTTCTAATGGGGATTTTATTGCATCGAATTCCTGTAGCTATTGCACTTTCTTCCGTGTTATTTGCTTCTACTATTTCTCGAGTTAAAGTATGGTTGATCCTCGGGTCCTTTGCCTTAGTTACCCCGATCGGCTTACTATTGGGTTGGAGTTCAGTTGGCGAATTGGAATTCAACTTCGACATCATCCTTGCTATTGTAGTCGGAATGTTCTTGCATATATCCACCACGATTATTTTTGAAACCAGCGAGAATCACAAATTCAATTTCATTAAATTACTCACCATTTTAGGAGGTACTGCTCTCGCTTTTCTCATTCATTGATTCATTTTTTGTGAAAATAATTCATCCACATGTACGATTTTACTTGCTTACGGCAGCCATATCGTTAATGGTGGGATGTATTCTGTTAATGCTTTCGGGGAAAGTTGAAGGACATTTGTTTGTCAACTCGATGCACACTCCGTTCTTGGATTTTTTCTTTACGTATTTCACACATGTAGGCGGAGGTACGTTCGTGGTTGTTGGCTCAATCGCATTATCTATTCTTTCGTGGAAACGTTTCGGACCTTCCGTTCTCGCTTTAGGACTTTTCAGCCTGGTCTTAGTAGCTGGTATTACGCAATCGTTGAAGCACCTTGTTTTTTCTGATGCATTACGACCTGTTGGTTTTATCGGAAGAAAATTTCTACATACCGTTCCTGGAGTTGAATTGCATACAAGCAACTCCTTTCCATCTGGACATACGGCAGCAGGTTTTGCCTTCTTCGCGTTTGTCGCTTTCTTGTACGGTAAACGATGGTGGGCGCAGGTAGTATTTGCGCTAGCGGCTATCCTTGTTGGGTACTCTCGAATCTATCTTTCTCAACATTTCTTGGAAGATGCCGTTTTCGGCGGAACGATTGGACTCGTTTGTTTTGTGTTGAGTTATGTTTCGATCAGCAACCTAAAATTCGGCAAGGCATTGAAGCAAATCAACTCACGATCTTCAGAAACGTCTTCCACATGATTTGTAAGTCGTGACCAACGGTTGGGCGTTTCAAATACTTCTTATTCAATTCAATTTTCGCTGGCATGATTTCCTCAATGTAGGTTTTCTGAGGATTGTCGGACTTCCCAAGCAATTCATTTTCCCGAAAGTACTCAAGGGAGGCGTAATCGGTAATTCCAGGTCGAACATTGAGGATTTCCATTTGCTCTTTGTCGTAATAATCAACATACTCCTGAACTTCGGGACGCGGCCCAACAACACTCATTTGTCCTATCAATACATTTACAAATTGAGGAAATTCATCGAGTTTGCTCTTGCGCAAAAAGTACCCAACCCGCGTAATTCTGCTATCACGCATCCCGACGGTTAGCTTCCCTGCTTTGTCTGCATTTTTGCGCATGGTTCGGAATTTCAACAATCCGAATGGCTTTCCATAACGTCCTACTCGCTCTTGGATGTAAAACACCCCTCCTCGACTTTCTACTAGAATTAAAATCGAAATGATTATTCCGAAAGGGAAAAATATGAGGAGTGCAATGATGGAGATGAATATATCGAAGAGACGTTTCATTGAGGCAAAGTTAGTTTAAAATTCTTTCGGATTGAGTTGCTGTTTCGATAATCTATTTCGCAATATTGCGAAATTGCAATATGCCCACATTGCCATTTTGCTTGCAAAAAAAATTAAAAGTCCCTAACTTCAAGTAAAACCTAACTTTTATCAACTATGGGAAGTACAAAGAAATATTTCTACACTCAAAAGCAACTTGAACTATCGGACATGTGCAAAGCACTTGGTCATCCTGCTCGAATTTCTATCGTTAAGATTTTGTCTGAGAATCGACAACTCAACTGTGATGGTATTTACAGTCAACTGAAGTTGTCCAAATCAACCATTTCAAGACATTGCAAAGTTCTTCATGAAACTGGAATTATCGGTTACGAAGTAATCGGAAACAATTGCATTTATCACCTCAACAATAATGTACTAGATAGAATCAACGAATTCATTGACAACATCAACATTTGTCCAATGCCCCTAACCAATCAAGTGTATTATCCAGCGAGTCCTTCATAAAAACGCAGGATACATGGAACTAACCCATTACCTTTTTCACCGATTTACGCACGGCATCAATCACCGTATCCACCTGTCCATCAGTTAAATCAAAATAAACTGGAAGACTGATTTCATTCGCGTATTTCGCATAGGCTTCGGGATAATCCTCCATCTTATATCCACGCTTCTTGTATGCTGTAAGCAAGGGCAAAGGTTGGAAGTGTACATTTACGGATACATCGTACTCAAAAATTTCTTGAATAATCGCATCACGTTGTTCTTCCGTGACATCTTTAATTCTCAATAAATAAAGGTGATAACTCGACGTTTTTGATTCCGATTCAAAAGCAGGCTCAATGGCCCAAGAATCCGATTTAAATGCATTTGCGTAGCGATGAAAAATATCCTTTCGTCGAGCAAGATTTTCCCCATATCGTTCCAACTCTACCAAACCGATAGCCGCTTGAAGATCTGTCATGTTGCACTTAAATCCAGGCTCTTCAACATCGTACTTCCAATTACCTTTTTGTGTTTTTGCCAGTGCGTCCTTGCTCTGACCGTGAAGAATTTTGATACACATATCGCGGTAGATCGCCTCATGATCAAAGTCTTCAGGAAGTTGAAAACAGAGAGCTCCACCTTCTGCAGTGGTTAAGTTTTTTACAGCATGAAATGAAAAAGATGAAATGTCCGCAAGTGATCCAGATCGTTTTCCATTCATCAATGCGCCGAAGCTATGTGCCGAATCACTCAAAAGTAAAATGCGCCCCAATTGATTCTGAAGATCATTACTTCCCTGAAACTGGCTCTTGATTTCGGGTTCATTGATCAATTTCATCAACAAATCATAATCGGCTGGAAATCCAGAAATGTCCACCGCCATGATTGCTTTCGTGCGAGGCGTAATCGCTTCCCGAACCTTTTCTACATTCAAATTGAAATCCTCCGAATTCAAATCCACCATAACAGGTTTAGCACCTGAGTGAACAATCACATTTGCACTCGCGCAGTAAGTGTACGCGGGAATAATCACTTCATCTCCTTTACCAATCCCCCACCAATCGAGAATTACCTGCATTCCCATTGTCCAGGAATTTACTGCAACCGTTGTTTTGCAGCCGCAATATTCAGTAATTTTTTTCTCAAATAATTTGGTTCGAGGTCCAGTTGTAATCCATCCCGACTGCAATGCAGCGGTTACTTCAGCGATTACTTTATCATCTATTCTTGGTGGTGAAAACGGGATCATATCGATGCAGTTCAATGTTGCAGCGAAGGTAGTGATTTAGTTTGAGCGAAGGACATTCAGAAAATTCTTCGCGATGTTATCTCGATTAAAATGTTCAGAAACATAACTTCGAGCATTTTCTCCCATTTCAATCAAACCTTCGGGATTATCAGCCATTTCTGCTAATTTATTTGCCAAATCTTCAATGTTTTCGGGCTCGAAAAACGCTCCCGCCTTTGCACTGTCAATAAAATGTCTGCGTGCCTCTCCGTCTACGCCCAACAACAACGGTTTCTTCATTGCCAAGGCTTCAAAAATCTTAGAGGGAATCGCTCCTTGGAAGATGTCCAACTTTCGCAGTGGAACAAGCGCCACATTGACCGATTTCAAAATTGCAGGCATTTCCGATTTCGCTACAGGTGGCATAAACACAACGTTCGTCAACTGTAAATCCTCTTTCAGCTTTAACAGTTCTTCTTTTTCTGGTCCAGCTCCTTGTAAGACAATCTTGATTTTCTCATTCTTCTCAACCAACTTAGCCGCCTCCAGCACCACATTCAATCCTTGTGCATGCCCCAAAATTCCACCATAGAAGAAAACAATATCTGACGGACTCAGTCCTGCACGCTTTCTAAAATCACCTTCGTCAATTTTGTCAGGCTGATAGAAGTTGACATCTACTCCGTTCGGTAACCAAAATGTCTTGACGGAAGGGAAACGAGCATTGATATTATCAACGATTCCTTGCGTTTGACCTGTTACGATTGTTGCTCGATGGTAACATTTTTTCTCCAATCGATAGGCAAGATTGAGTAACTGCTTATTATTCACCACGCCCATTTTTTCAGCACTTTCTGGCCATAAATCAGATACATTAAAAATAAGCTTTGCCTTCAATTTTTTCGATAAACGCATTGCAGAATATCCCAAAAACAGTGGCGGTGATTCGACCATCAAAAAATCGTACTTCGGCAGTTTTCGACCACGCCAGTAAGACGTCCAAACAAAACTGAAATAATTCAGCAATCGCGGGATGATACTCTTCGATTTCGATACATATATTTTCGAGCGATATACTTTGATTCCCTCAAGTTCCTCCTCCCGAATTGAGCCATCCTTGTACTTCTCAAAAATCTCCATCTTCGGATAGTTAGGCATTGCCGTGAGTACTTCAACATCTATCCCCTCTTTTTTCAAACGAATGGCTAGCTCGTGTAAACGGTTTTGCGGAGCTCCAATTTCTGGTGGATAATACTGAGTAAGAATCAATAATTTCATTCGACCGATTTCGATTTTTGTTGTTGAAAACGCACCATAGCAATGTAAAAAAGCAAAATACTGAGGAATATGACCCCGACTTGTCTTTCTAGCATAGATTCAAAAAGACAGGAAACGGAAATACAAATTGCGCCAATGTACAAAGCAAGATCATTGGTTCGATACGATGCGATGATCAGTGAGACGAACAAAATGAGCAATACAGCAAGCCCCAACCAACCGATTGAGATTCCTGTTTGTAAGAATTGTTGGTGCGGATTTAACCTTCGCTCGGCATACCCTGAATACCCATGACTGTAATATTCGCGCATCAATAGATCGTTCTCATCTCCCAACCCTACGCCAAACGGATTCTCATAAATCATATTGGCAGAAATCGTCCAAACGACCAAGCGAACTGTATTTGATTCAATATTGTTAACGTTGTTTTCGATGAATTTAGAGGGAGATTCTGCCCAAACACCTACACTTTTCAAACTGGCTGCTACATCGTTGGAAATTCGATCCGATGATTTCAGTCCAATAAAGAAAATCAAGCCGTAGACAGGAAGCGTTAATAACCACTTCCAATTTTTCGTTTTCAGTGTTTTCCATATTGGAACTGCCGTGAAAATTGCTGCTACACAAACAAATGCCCCCAGCGACCGCAGGTAAAACAGTGAAATCACAGTTAAGCCCAAAAATGCCCATTTCCCCATCTTGATCACTTTGGATTTCGAAGGATCGAGAAATAACAGCGCAGATGCAAACAAGAAAATCAACGCTAAATACGATGGATGCATGTTCAACCCGTACACATTCGATTGGAATGCCGCTCCCGAAAAACCGCCTTCGGTGATGATTGCTTGAATGAGCGAAAACAACATGGAAATACCACTTCCTAAAATGAATCCCCATTTGAGTCCGAAACGGGCATGTTTCCCTCCATTTGTCATCAGCAAAGCTAGAAGAGGAAAAATGAGAAAAGATAAGCGCGTAGTGAGCTGCAAAATACCCGATGCTTTGTTAGCCACGAATAAAAACGAAACGGCGTAAAGCAGAAATAGAACGATCATAGGGAAAACAACTTTTTTCTTTGAAAATTGTTTTTCTCCTTTCCAGAATGGGATTGTTGACAACGCAAACAGTAAAATAAACGGTGGAATCAATTGATCCTTGATAATCAACACCATCACCATCAATGCGCTCGATAGCATTACTAATTTTTCTTGCCAGCTCAGGTCTTTAAACATTCTCGTACACTTGAATTAGTTTATCTACGCAAACCTGTTCGGAAAAATTTGATTTCACAAAATCACGTGCTTTTTTCTTGATTTCTATGTCGTCCGACATCTCCA
>PDWJ01001007.1_pt1 | contig 37080 bp, 32 predicted proteins | sample 1430881 | NCBI WGS metagenome assembly PDWJ01 (sample SAMN01162460, study PRJNA174530) | Oral metagenome, whole genome shotgun sequencing project. | biome: Marine environment; feature: Marine mammal; material: Swab sample of the gingival sulcus; isolation source: swab sample of gingival sulcus...
TTGGAAATGACATAATATATGTTTTTAATTTGGTCCAAAAGTAATAAAAAAAAACTAATTGGCAAATTGGACTATTTTATAAATATAAATGGTATAAAAACAATTTTGGTTTGTTCGCCTCAAAAAATAACTGTATATTCACTTTTTTGAGTTAAATTTAGTTTAAATTTTTTATAAACATCTGATAAAAAATCGGAATTAGAATATATTTAGACGAAATGAAATTGCGTGTTGTTTTTTTCTTTTTTCTTCTCTCTTTTTTCTCGGTAAAAGCCGAAAAAATAAGCCGTTATACCGAAATCAGCCTGCTTACTTGCGCTTCGGGCAAGCAGCTTTACTCGGCTTTCGGGCACAGTGCCATACGCATAAAAGACCCGATAAACAGAATCGACAGGGTTTACAACTACGGAACCTTTAGTTTTGAAACGCCTTATTTTTACCTTAAATTTATTCGCGGACAGTTAAATTATCAACTTTCCGTTTCCACTTTTTCGCAATTCATGTACGAATATCAATACGAAAAACGCGCCGTTAAAGCGCAGGTTTTAGAACTGACTTTTGAGCAAAAACAAGCGATTTTTGACTTTCTTGAAAACAATGCCTTGCCTGAAAACATGTTTTATCTCTATGATTTCTTTTTTGATAACTGCGCAACGAGAATCAGAGATATTTTCCCGAAAGTCATTGGCGAATCGTTTGCCTATGACACAACTTTCTACCAACACCGGACATTTCGTCATTTGTACGAATCGTATCTTGATGAAAAACAATGGGCTAAATTTGGGATAAACCTCTTGCTGGGTATGCCCACCGAGAAAATTGCAACAGCACATCAAAGCATGTTTCTTCCCGATTATATGCAGCAGGCTTTTGCCGGAGCATCTGTGGGCTGGAAGAACGAAAAAACAGCTTTTGTGGGAACAACAAAACAAATTTATGCGCCGAAAATATCTGAAAACGAAAAAAAAACTGTTTTTTCCCCTTTGCTGTTTTTTTGGCTGCTGTTCGTTGGGGTTTTGCTCTTGACCGGAATAGGCTTGCTTGCGAAAAAAAATTTCAAAGCTATTGATCTAATTTTGTTCAACGCTGTTGGGCTGCTTGGGGCATTGCTTGTGTTCATGTGGGTCGGGACAGAGCATAAAGTAGTTGTCAAAAACTGGCATTTGGCGTGGGCTTTGCCAAGTCATTTGTTGGCAGGAATATTTCTGCTGACCAACAAATGGCGGAAAATCCTAAAGCCGTATTTTGGCATTACTTGCCTTTCGACACTGTGTTTTCTTGTTCTACTTCCGTTTAATCCGCAAAGCATTAGCCCTGTTGTTATTCCCATTTTACTGATGATTATTTTGCGAACATGGCATTATTATTTCTACTACAAAGCAGATTGAGCAAGCGAAAAAAATGCCGTGCTTTATGAGTGATGAACGATGAGTGATATATTTTAACTCTCAACTTCCGTTTCCGTGCTGTTTGCCTGTGTTTGCGAATCTAAGGCGTTTTTTTCTTCTTCTGTCAAAGGACGAAAATTTTCCGGAATTTCCAGTGTTTCCTCCTCGCCAAAATACGGAAAAATATCAATAATCGGGCTTTCAATAATTGAGTGAATTTCATATGGAATAACCACAGATGCAAGGCTTTCTTCAATTCTGTCGTAGGCATGTTTTACGTTATCTGCCAATACCAACATCATGTTGTTTGTCTTTTTCTCTTTGCCTGATTTTTCATCGACATCTATAAAGCTCACTTTACATTTGTAGTATCTGTCTCCTTCGTCAAAAGTGAAAATATCTGTAAATTTACATTTGCTGATGTTTACCAGATTGTATTCTCCGTGCATTATTTTTTCCAATTCGGCTAAAAAACGCCCTTCGGCTTCTGTAAAACTCAAGGCATCGACCAAATAAGGTTCTGTTACTTTTTTCTCTTTGCCCGTGTTTTCGTCGTTTTTTACGTAGCTTACTTTACACTCAAACCAGTTGTGCATATTTTTCTATTGTTTGATTTGTTGATTACACTTTATTTTGAGATGCAAATATAATTTTTCTACATTAAAGTTTGCAAAAATGAGTAGAAAATAGCAAAATAAGCGTCTTGTCTTTTTTTTGGGGGGGGGAGGATTTATTGTTTTTCCGTCTGTGTCATGCGAATCACCTCTTTCCATGTGTATTCGCACAAGTCTTTGCTGTTTTTCTGTTCAATTGTTTCCGGGTCGATAATTTTTCCGATTTTGATGCTTACTTTCGTCGGACGAATCAGCCAACTTCCGGCGGGCAAAAGCCGCTGAAAACCACAAAGTCCAATGGGAACAATGGCTGACTTGGCTTCTTTTGCCAATAGAAACGGCAAGCGTTTAAACTTTTCTACTTTTCCGGTGAGCGTCCGTTGTCCTTCGGGAAAAACAAGAACGGATATTCCGTCTGACAAATAATCGACAGCCTGAAACATGCTCTTTTTTGATTTTTGTAAGCTCGTCTGGTCAATCGGGATATTGCCAAACTTGCGGATAAAATAGCCATACAAAAACCATGAAAAATGGTTCTGAATCTCAATTCCTCTGAGAAAAAAAGGAAGGTGAGCGTACAAAACGAAAGAATCGAAATAGCTTACGTGGTTGGGCATGAAAACATAGACAGCTTGTTTGTCTAAAGCCGAAAAGCCTTCTTTTTCGACCCGAATAAACATCATTTTTAAAATCATTCGGATTATAAAACGAAGCTGTTTATCCATTTTTCGAAAGGGAATAAAAAGCGAAAAAAGAAGCGAAAAGAGCATGAACAAACAAAAAGACAATATGCCTACTGTCCAAAGATAAACGGCAATTATGTATTGAAAAGTTTTTTTTACCATGATTTTGTACGGAAAAATTTATCAAGCAAAAACAAATGACAATTGCGAAATAAATAAAAAAGTTCTTTTTATAAAAAAATGATTACACTAATTATCTCAATTTTCAGCAAAAAAAACATCTGTAATATTTTTATATTCAATATATTAATGAGGATTGATGCAGCTGTTGAATTATTCAACAAAATGCTTAATTTTAAAAATTATTTGAATTGGATAGCAAACAATACAAAAAAATTATTAACTTTATAGCTCAATTTTTGTTGCATTTAATAGTCGAGAGAATATATTTATAAACAAACGAAAAAAATATTTACGAACAAGGTTCAGATGAACAGTCCATGACTGATTTATTACGAACACATGCAAGCGTGATTAAAATAAATCGGGCAATATAAAAGGACTTTTTCGCAATTTTAAACAGATGAAAAAAAAACATCAAAATAAAGATCTGAAATTTGTACTTGAATTTTCAAAATTGTTGGAAAGAGATAATATTAATTATACTTATCGCGGTCTATTTTCACAGAATATTATTGTAGATATTTTATCTCTGACCGAAAAAAATATTTTCAAAGAACACGATCCGTCCAAAGTAAAAAAGAAGGTCTATAACCTTATGGTTGAGTCGCTTCAGAATATCACAAAACATCAGATAGTAAACGAAGAACTGTATTTAAAACAAAATGGTCTTTTTGTTTTGCAACACAAAGGCGATAGGTATTACATTACAACAGCCAACCTTGTTGAAGACTGTCAGGTTGCACCTTTGCGCTCGAAAATCGAGATGGTAAACAAACTTGACAAAGCTTCGCTTAAAAAAGAATACAGGCAACAACTCATGATGGGACGCATATCGAATAGAGGAGGCGCAGGACTTGGTTTTATTGATATGGCAAGAAAATCAGGCAATAAACTCCATTGCGATTTTAGAAAAATTCGCGAAGGTTTCTCATTTTTTTATTTCAGAATTCAAATATCAACAGATCCTTCCACGCCTGTAATTAAAGATACAGCAGGAAAAACTTCGCTTTGTTATATTGCAGACATTCATTCCGGAATAATCAATAAAGACATTGTTCTTTCTTATTTTAATGTTTTTAATGAAGAGAAACAATCAAATTTTCTGTCCTATTTGCGAAACCAACTCGCAAAAACCGTTTTTGCCAAAACCGAAGTTTATAACGTGATGGTTGAGATGATGTCGAACATTTCAAAACACGGCGCAAGAGACCGCAAAACCGGTTTGCAGAAAGATGCCATTTTCTTTATCAAAGAAGATAGCGATTCGTATCAACTGTTTTCGGGAAATTACGTTGAAAACAAAGACGTTGAAGCCTTTAAGAACAGATTGGAAGAGATCAACGATCTCTCGGCAGACGAATTGGACACGCTTTATACCCAAAAAATAAAAACAGAACAAACCGAAGGGGGCGGAATGTTGGATATGCGATTGAAAAGTGTAAAAACATGGGATTTTGACTTCCAAAAAACAGACGAAAAATATACATACTTTGCGCTTCGCGTTGGAGTGCCGAAAAACTAAGCTTTGTGATTTTCGACATTGCCCCGTTTCAAATAATTAAGGACTGAATTTCCTTCAGTGGATTTCTAAAAATACCCAAAGCGTATGCCCAAACAAGGCAGAAACGTACATTTTTAGAAGCCTTTTTTAGCAATTCCCTTCGCCCTTGCACACACAAGCTATTAACGTTTACAATACTCACTCTTGTTTTTCCTGAAATTTGAAGCATTACATTCATTTTTGAACCATACATTTCTAAGCATTGTTCAAAAAATCAATGTGAAACAAATGTGTTTAAGGTAAGTTGCATTTTTTTATAAATCATTATATTTAAGTATTTTATTTCTGATTTTGACCAATTTATGTCTATTGAACAAACTCGAAACTAATATAAACGTTAAAAAAAGCAAAAAAAATATAGAAAATGGCTGTTTTTTTGTAATAAGAGTTTGTGATAAGAGTTGTATCTGATGAGAAAACAATTATCACATAAAAAACTCAAATACGCGCTAAATACAATAATGTTATGGTACTACAACAAAAAATATTCATACTTGCAAGTTTAATATTCATAAATTTTGCTTTATGCAAAGGGCAAAAATGGACAAAAGAAATACTTTTGACAGAGGAGGAAAAAACAAAAATAGAATCGGCGGGCGAATTTGTGAAAAAAGCAGATGAAATCATGCTGCAAGTCGCAAATCTTGAACAAGGCTTTCTGAGCGAACTTAAAAACAGAAAAACACGCGAGAAAGCGGAAAAAAAATCTTTCGAGGCAAAAAAAATGCGTATCGAAGCCATTCTCAACTATGAAAAAGCCTACAAAACAGAGCTTGATATTTATTCCGAGAAATTTGAGCTGGTAGAATTTGTTGATACTGCCGACGAAAGACGCGTGAAGGAAATAAACCTGAGCGCAACAAAACGTGAAAAAACTGCCGGCAGAAAAACCAAACGCTATGGAAACATGAAAAATGGAGATATTAAGGATAAAAAATATTTTTATTTGATAAGAGATCTAAAAAAGGTAAAAGAAACTTACAAAAACGTGTTGAAAGAGAAAAAACATGCTTATGAATTGTGTTTGAGTCAGGTGAAAAAAGACGAACAAAACAAAATGGAGGCAAAGGCAATGGCTGAAAAACATAAAAAAGAAGCATTGGTTTGGAAATTTACCCAAAAAGCCAACTCTTATTACGCCGTAAATGACTATCTGAAACAGTTTCCGAGTGGGAAATATCTGGCTTTTGCAAAATTGGTGTTGGAAGATTTTGCTGCGCCGGAGATGCAAACTGCCAATACCGAAAAATACCGTTTATGTATTTCCGCAAAACACATGAAAGAAAACAATGCCGTATTTGCAGAACTTAAAAAACATGTGAAATTCGAGGAAAAAGAAATCAATAAAAAGTTATATTTTGTGCCGGTAAAAGATTTTGATCACATTCTCGAAGCTGTGGTTTTTATTCTTGACAATTCGCTTGAAGAGTTCGAGCCGGGAATCTTGATAAAAAGAGTTCCGAACAAAGAAAAACTCCTGTTGGTGAATTTCGAGATGTAGCACAAAGCAATGATTGCTGAAAGGAATGAGTTTGAAATCATAAGGAAAACGATTTAAAACAGAGAAAAAAGTGAGTGTGAAAACAGAAAATTATAAATTTGTTCAACATAAAGCATGCGAATTTTTTCCGTGTCATAAGATAAAAAACACAAAAGTGTTCAATTGCCTGTTTTGCTTTTGTCCCTTATACATGCTGAAAAACAAGTGTGGCGGGAATTTTAAATATACGAACGGAATAAAAGATTGTAGCGATTGCCTGATTCCTCACACAAAAGGAGCTTACAACTACATTATGAGCAAAATGAGCTTGGTAATAAAAATCGGAAGCGAACAAGAAGAGGAAAACGAAAACAAATAAAAAAGTTTCCGAAGCATGGACATACATTTCTGATTTAATCAAAATCAATGAGTTCGGGTTTTCCCGAAGAAAATCCCTTGGATTTGAAGCGGCTTGTTGTTGCGACGTAATAGCTGAAAGGCGACGAGTTGTTTGGCATGCGAGGATAATACGCCAATCGCAATTGCAGGGTTTTAAAAACAAGGTTTTCGTTGCGAATGCGTATGCCAAGCCCGAATCCGGAGAATACATTCTTGCGAAAAGCTATTTCCTTTCTGCGTATGAAGCCAATATCGGCAAAGCCGTAGAGCGCAAATTTAAAACCATAAAAATCGGCAGGCAGAAAACAAAGCGTTTCTGCTTTCAAAACCAATCGCCTGTCGCCGTGCAGCAGCGGATCGCTCAACCCTCTGATGCCTTTTTTATTGTTGAAAGACAAGGAGTCGCTGCTGAGTTTTTTGAATCCTCTGGTGTAGTGTAAAGTCAGAAACTGCCTGAAACGAAATCTCTTATATTCTATCATTTCGGAAAAATACCTGAGGCTAAAATCAAAAACACCTTGTTCAAGTTTTTCGTGACGAATAAAACTTCCGAACTCAACTCCTGCAAAAACAAATCCGGTCGAACGAATTATCTGTCCGATTGAAAATCGTACTCCTGTATAAAACCTGCGCGTGTAGTCGTTTTTTTCGCAACCGGCAAGAAGTTCAGTCTTAAATCCATACGGAATATCTTCGCGTTTGCCAAAGCTGTAAATCATATTTGTGTTGTAAAATTTTTCACGATTCAGGCTGAACGATGCCAAAAACATATTGCTATTATAAAATTTCTGAAAAGTTTTACTATCAACAGGCGGTCGTTTGTTGAATTTTTTTCTTGAATAACGTACCGACGCAACAATATTTGTTCTGCCTTTCGAGAGCGGAAAAGAGCGAGCCAACCAAAAATCCTGCAATGTTTCGCCAATCTCCTCGTTTCTGATGAGGGTGTCCTGATAGTTTACTCGTTCTATTTCGTCAATTACGGCGTATTTTGCTCCTCCGGCATTGCGGATTTCTGGGGAAATAAAACGACGCGAAATGGCAATTTCCTTGTATTCTTTATCCTCTAAGTTGATGTATGAAAGTTCGCCGGCAATAAAACTTCCGCCAATATTATGGGCTTTAAAATAACCTTTGTATCCCAAAGTTTTGTCGCTTTTTGTGTTTATCAGAATATTGTTTTGCAGCTTTCGTCCTACGCCCATAAAATTTTCATCGTAAATGCCAAACTTATACCTCTCGATGCTTCTGATGCTTGCAGAAACACCGATAGACCAAATATCTTTAGTAATCAGGCAAATATCAACAGAATCGGAGGTGTTTTCAAGCGGTTTTACACAAATTCGGGCATCTTTTATGTAAGGCAGTTCTCTGATAATACGCTCGTTGTCGGAAACTATAAATGCGTCAAACTTGTCGCCCGAAGCAAACAGAAGATTGTCTTTTAATATGAAATTGCGCGATTGGATATGAAGTTTATTTGCCGTTTGTCCCAACCACGAAGTCGAGTTGTATGAAGTGTCAATTACCGAAGACCCAAATACATTGAGTTTTTTTATAATAATTTTCCGAATGATTTTGCCATTGTATTTGATAAATTTCAATTCGCTGCTAACCAAATTTTGAGGCTTTGTTTTCTTTTTTTTTCTATGTTTTGGGATAAAAATCTTGAAAAGCTCTTTTGTTAATCTTCTTTTTGACGATAACTTTTGCAATGTATCATAGAAAATCTGATTGCGTAAGTCGGGATAATCTTTTAAGCGAAACACATTATCAATTCTTACAGAATCAGGAAGAAGGAGAAACGTATCGCATTTGGCGATAAAAATACTGTCTTGAAACAAAACCAAATTCCCGTTTTTTACGTACAATGTATCAAACGACAATGTTGTTACTGTTTTTTCCTGCGCTTGCAGCTTCAGCACGGAAAAAACGACACAAAAAAATAAAACATTTTTTTTAAAATTACGTTTCAATTTCATGAAATTCTGTAATGAGTTCATAACTTTTAATACGCAAAAAAAAACAAATTTGTTATATTCGCAAATACCTTGAAAAGGTTTTTGACTTGTCAGAAAGTGCTAAAGTTCAGAGTGTAAGTAGATAAGAATGCGATTGTAAAAGCCGAATTTAACGCGTTTTTTTTTAGTATATCTATTTTAATCATGCTCGCGTGTGTTCGGGAATAAATCAGTCATGGACTGTGTTTCATCAAAAAAATGTTCTGTATGAGAAAATTTATTTTTTTTATAAGTCTTTCGCTGCTTCTTGCTTCTTGTGTTCGTACTTACAAAGAAACTGTTTACAAGAAAGTGGAACACCAATACGAAATTATTTCAAATATAATCACTTTTGAAACAGGCAAAGCCGAGCTTGACGATAAAAACCGAAGAAAGCTCCTTTTTTATAATAAAATTCTGCAAGAATATCCGAATTTAAAACTGCGCATCGAAGCCTATGCAAATTCGTCCGGCAAAACGGACAAAAACTATTCAATATCACAACAAAGAGCCGCAAATGTTAAAAATCAATTTGTAGAATTGGGTGTAAATCCCGAAAGATTAATAATTTCTGTCTTAGAAGATAGCAAATCGGGATTTTCTTCAGAAAACAATCATCAAGAGCTTAGAGGCGAGCGTGTTGAACTGTACACAATGAATTAACAGTGCATTTTCCCTTGATGAGTAAAAACAAACGAAAGAGCGCAATTTAAAAAAACAATACAATGCACATTTTTTTCACGCCGGATATTACACAAGCCTTTTATCGCCTCTCGGAGCAAGAGTCGAAACATTGTGCCAGAGTTTTGCGTCTGAAAGTCAATGATTTTGTAAGCCTGATTGACGGGCGCGGTGGTTTTTATACGGCAAAAATTTGCGATGCTTCCCCCAAAGCGGTACAACTGGAAATTATCGAAGAAAAAAAGAATTACGGCAAAAGAAATTACAAAATACATATTGCCATTGCGCCTACAAAAAACATTGACCGATTCAAGTTTTTTCTGGAAAAAACCACAGAGATAGGAATTGATGAAATAACACCGATTATTTGTGCGCATTCCGAACGGCGTGTCGTCAAAACAGACAAGTTGGAGGCAACAATCATTGCAGCCATCAAACAGTCGATAAAAGCCTATAAACCAACTCTTCATCAAGCGGTCGATTATAAAAAGTTTATAAAACAAAATTTTGACGGGAAAAAATATATTGCACATTGCGCTTCGAGCGAAACAAAACTTCCGCTTCAAAAAATATCTCAAGCGGGCGAAAATGTCTTGATAATGATTGGTCCGGAAGGCGATTTTTCTGCTGCCGAGATTTTAGAAGCGATAAACACGGGTTTCGATGAGGTTAGTCTCGGAAACAGCCGCCTGAGAACCGAAACCGCAGGAATTGCAGCCTGTCATACCTTATCTTTATTAAACGAATCATTCTAATTTAATTTATTACGAAAATGACAAGAAAATTTCTAATTATAAGCATTTTTCTATATTTATCAACAAGCGGTTTTGCCCAAAAAACGAGCGTAAAAATAGGATTGTTGAAATACAATGGCGGCGGCGATTGGTATGCAAACCCAACCTCATTGCCCAACTTAATAAAATTTTGCAACCAAAACCTGAAAACCAACATCCATGCTGATTACGCAAACATTGAAGTGGGCAGTGATGATATTTTCAACTATCCGTTTGTTCACATGACCGGACACGGAAATGTGGTGTTTTCGGCACAAGAGGCTGCAAACCTGCGCGCTTACCTCATTGCCGGAGGTTTTTTGCATATTGATGATAACTATGGAATGGATAAATTTGTGCGCAGAGAGATGAAAAAAGTTTTTCCCGAACTTGAATTTACAGAACTTCCGTTTTCGCATAAAATTTATCATCAGAAATATTCTTATCCGAGCGGTTTGCCCAAAATTCATGAGCATGACAACAAACCTGCCCAAGGTTTTGGGCTGATATACAAAGGACGGCTTGTTTGTTTCTACTCCTACCAGAGCGATTTGGGCGACGGCTGGGAAGATTACGAAGTGCATAAAGATTCGGAAGAAATCAGGCAAAAATCGCTCAAAATGGGTGCGAATATCATCAGCTACGTATTTAGTAATTGATGTCGCACGGGCGAATAATAAGTCAAAGGCATTGTGGCGGTTCATATCGAAAACATTGCCTGAAAAATGCCAAGTCGTGATTTTTTTTACGGCTGTTCACGAACTTGGTTTTCTGTAATTTTGCTTTGGTGTTCGTTTTGTTTTTCGATGCCGAAAAGTTTAAATTCAACAGAAAGGTCAGAAAAGATTTTTTGCAGCCTTGTCGGGTTGGTGTCAGTTATAAACACTTGACCAAAAGTTTCTTCCGACACCAGATTAACGATTTCTCGGACTCTCTCGCTGTCAAGTTTATCAAAAATATCGTCGAGGAGCAACAAAGGTGGGAAATTGAAAATCTTACGGAAATATTCAAATTGGGCAAATTTTATTGCAGCGAGAAAGGTTTTTTGTTGTCCTTGCGAGCCAATGCGCTTGATCAGATAATTCTCGATTTTGAAAGCCAAATCGTCTTTGTGGATTCCTTGTGTTGTAAATTGCAGATTCCTGTCTTTTTCGACCGAATTGCTTAACAAATCGGCGAAATTTGTTTCATTTAGCTGCGAAATATATTCTATTTCAACACTTTCTTCGTCCTTTGAAATGCGTTTGTAGTTTTTCTTGAAAAGAGGCAGAAAGTCATCAATAAATTTCTTTCTTTGCAAGAAAATATATTGTCCGTATTGAATAAGTTTATCATTCCAAAGTTCAAGACTTTCCGCATCAAAATAGTTTTTTTTTGCAAAGTTTTTGAGCAAGCTATTTCGTTGGGCTAATGCTTTATTATAATTTATCAAGCCATTCAGGTATTTGTTGTCGAGTTGTGCAATGCTTGCGTCAATAAGTTTTCGCCTTTCGCTGCTTCCTTCGGTGATGAGTTTCGAGTCGTTTGGCGAAATCATGATCAATGGCAAAAGCCCGATGTGTTCCGATAGTTTTTTGTAAGCAACAGCATTTCGTTTAAAGACTTTTTTCTGATTTTTTTTTATTCCGCAGTAAATATTTTCAGCTTCGTCGAGCCTTGTGTATTTCCCCTGTACGACCATGAAATTTTCGTGGTGTTTTATGTTGTAATTGTCCGATGTGTTGAAATAGCTCTTGCAAAACGAAAGATAATAAATAGCATCAAGGAGGTTGGTTTTCCCGACTCCGTTGTTTCCAACCAAACAATTGATTTTGTCATGAAAAACCAATTCGAGTTGAGCAAAATTTTTAAAGTTGAGCAATGAAATTTTATTCAGAAACATCTTGTTGTTTGAAAATTAAAAAAACATAGACAAATATATCCATTATAAATCAAAATATTCTAAAATGATTTCATGTTATTTCTACTTTACGAACTTAAAAAAAGTATAAGAAACAGCAAAAAAAATTGTTGCATTTACTATAAATATTTAATTTAGAAGATTTTAAAAATATTATTAATCGTAACTGATACAATTAGAAGAAAAGTCTAATGGTATCAGCAAAAAAACTTTTTGTCTATCCGGAAATAATTGTATATTAATTGATGACATCGAAAAACGAATAGTTGAGCTTTCAAATATTTGGCACAAAACAACAAATGCAACAAAAATTTGTTCAAATGGAAAAGAAGCATCTAAAACGAAAATGCGATATGGAATTAAAAAATCGGAAGCAAAAGGAAAAACTCAAGTTCGTAAAGTAGATTTAAATATAAATTAAAAAAAAATTGACTTTTACAGAAAAAAGTTTACGTTACAAAATAATATTTTGCCAAATTATCAATTATAAATCATAAGACATAAAACATAAGTTAAAAAAAACTGATAATTAATCTGTTAAAATTATATAATGAGGATTTTAGGTGTTAATTATCAGATTTTTTTTGTAAAAGTCCAACAAAATATTGGCAGCAGGAAATTAAAACATGAAACATATTTTATCAAAAACGCAACTAAAAATGACACGAATTGAACTACTCAATGAATTTAATATTTTAACAAAAACAGACCATTTATTACAAGAACTACTTGCAAACAATCCTCGATTGACCCGAATTTTAGAAAACTCGGAAAATCCGAACGAGATGCACGCTGCAATTCGGAATTGGGTTTTAGAATCTTTACCCCAAAACAGCATTGCTTTTCTTTATTATTCCGAAAAGAAATCGGCCCCTGAAAAATTTCGGCAATTGAAATGGAAGGAAATAGCTGCCATACGCATTTTGGATTATCTGGATAATACGGGAAAAGTGTTTGAAGACCCGAATTACGGAGGTGAAAAAGTTGTTACACAGCCCTTTGTGTTGCTGTGGAGAGCTTTCCGATACAAGGAACGCATTGCAAATACTGATTTTTATACCGACATGATTCAGCTTTTCAGGCAATTTACAGGAAAAAGCAAACACCGCTTTCCGGAAAAAAAAGAGGTGTTGAGATGGATGAAAAGACACCCGTCGGGATTGGACGAAAGTATTCAAGAACAATTAAAAATCAACAAAGACAGAATCATCAGGCTGATTGTCAGGAAGATTACAGAAGGTTCGTTGCGCGATCGAAAGTATTTTTTTGCCGAAAACTTGAGTTTTGAAGCGAAAGTCGAGCTTGTGTACAAATGGTGGAACGAAAAGAATTTTCATTTGCGTTTTGCGGCGCGAACTCCGGATATGATCAACGAAATGTTGGGGAACTCTCTTTCTGCATCGACAATGGAAACCTTGTATCAGGCGCAAGAGGCTGCTATTCCGTTTTTTGTGAATCCGTATTATTTATCCTTGTTGCTTGTGAATCCGCCATTGTCGTTGCAGAATGCAGACAGGGCAATTCGCGATTATGTTTTGTATTCAAAGAATCTTGTCAACGAATTTGGGAATATTGTCGCGTGGGAAAAGGAAGATATTGTCGAAGCGGGCAAACCCAATGCGGCAGGCTGGCTGCTTCCCGAAGGACACAACATACACCGAAGATATCCGGAAGTTGCCATTCTGATTCCGGACACCATAGGCAGAGCTTGCGCCGGTTTGTGTTCATCGTGCCAGCGAATGTACGACTTCCAAAGCGGACGCTTGAATTTCGATTTGGATAAACTAAAGCCCAAACAGCCTTGGGCGCAAAAATTAAAACGCCTGCTGACGTATTACGAAAACGATTCGCAGTTGCGTGATATTCTCATCACCGGAGGCGATGCACTGATGAGTTCCGACAAATCGTTGGAAAATATTCTGAACGAAGTGTACGAAATGGCATTGAGAAAAAAACAGGCAAACAAAGATCGAAAAAACGGAGAAAAATATGCCGAAATGGTCAGGATAAGACTTGGAACAAGGTTGTTGGCATATCTTCCGCAACGCATCACGCCGAAACTCACCGAAATTCTTTCACGCTTTAAAGCAAAGGCATCGAAAATAGGATTCAAGCAATTTATTATACAATGCCATTTTCAATCGCCGATAGAAATTACGCCGGAAGCAAAACGTGCGGTCAAACAAATTATCGCTGCCGGCTGGTCTGTAACCAACCAACTCGTGTTTACGGCTTCGGCAGCAAGAAGAGGACACACGGCAAAGCTGCGTAAAGTGCTGAGCAACATAGGAATTTTACCCTACTACACTTTCTCGGTCAAAGGATTTATGGAAAACAGCTTTAATTTTGCAACTTCGGCACGCTCGATTCAGGAAAGTTTGGAAGAAAAAGTCATCGGGAAAATCGACGAGGCTGATTATGAAAAATACAGAGAACTCACATCGGCAGGAAGCGAAATTTCCGAGAAAATAAAAGCACTTCATGCCAAGAATAATTTGCCGTTTTTGGCAACAGACCGCAATGTGCTGAACATGCCGGGCGTGGGCAAAAGTGCTACCTTCAGGGTTATCGGGATTACATCGGACGGAAGACGAATTCTTGAATTTAACCACGACCATTCGAGAAATCACAGCCCGATTATTGAAAAAATGGGAACGGTAAAAATCATTGAATCAAAATCGATCAGCCAATTTTTGCGCCAATTGAGCGATTTTGGCGAAACCCCGACAGAATACGAAGGAATTTTTGGCTTTTCTATCGGAGAAACCGAAAATCGACTGCCTTTGTACGAATATCCTGAATATGATTTTGAATGTACAACGGAAATCACAAATCTGGAGCTGTGAAAAAAGTAGCGAAAAAACTCAAAACACTCCGGATAAACAAAGCAAAGGCTTGTTTTCTGATAACAGAATTTGAAATGCAAAACAAAACCTATGATTAAAAAAAGTGCCGACAACAACTGCGGCACTTTTTCTTAAACATGAAAAAAAAACGCTTTCCTGCTTTATTCCCTTGATCGAAATTTTGCAGACGAAACAAACAGTTTGTCAAACAAGCTTTCTTTTGACGCTTTGAATATCATGCCCTGATTTTGGCTTGATGTGAACAAATAGTTTTGTCCGTCGTTTGTTTTTGCCTTTACAACAATGGTCGGCATGTTGTTTCCTTCTATCGTAAGCGCATATTCCGAAGCATTGGTCGATTTTAGCTCAATCTCTTCAGCAAATTCGTGATTTGAAAGTCGCTGAATCGACAAAAAATAGCTTGCTACACTTGCCGAATCTGCCATCAAGCCGTTGATCAACCATTTTCCCGACTGATTTGATAAGGTAAACGAACTGTCTGAGGGATAGGAAAATCTCAACTGTGTCCAGTTGCTTTTGTTTGCATTGATTATATACGAATTCATATAGGCTTTTGCCTCTTGCTGAAACGACATGCGCAAAAAACCATCTACGGCATAAACAATGTCTTCGCCTTCGAGCCTGACATACGAAGTCATTTTTCCTTGTTGCCGACTGTACGGATTCGGATTTTGGGGCTGTTTGTACGAAAATTTCCCGATAACGACATCAGAAACAAGCTCGTTTCCGACAAAAGTTTTGACGTGATAGCCTAATGAATCGCCCACTTCAAATTGTTTCCATTTTTTCCGATTTGTTGCGGCAATTCTTTCCGGTCGTAGTCTTTGCAATTCGTTTTTCAGGTTTGCTATTTTGTTTTCGTCTGCGTTGTATAGTTTTGCGTTTTTTTCAACTTTCCAGCCTTTCGATTTTTTCACAATTTTCACATCATTAGCACTGTTTTTTCCTGAAATGACAAATGAAGTAATTGCCGAAGTATCAGCCTCAAAAAGTTTTTCTCTGAAAGTGCGTTCGTTGTGTTTCGAGCCTACTGTGTTTAACAAAACAACCGCAAGCAATAATACGGCAAAAATAATTAAGAGTGTTTTTGTATTTAATTTTTTAAACATAATTTTCCTCCATTCTTTTGATTCTTAAATTTCGGTTGTATTGCATTCTGAAAATTCCATAAAAAATAATGGTGATAATCGGCACAAAGAAGTTTGCATATTTAATGACTGCTTTTGTTGCGTCGTCGAGTTGGGCGAGTGGGCGCAGTGAAACGCCTTTTGTGCGCAATTCAATCAAACCGGTGTCGTCCGAAAGCCAGTCAATGGCATTGACCATCAGGCTGACATTGTCGGGCTGAAGTTGTTGTCCTTCTGCGCTTACGGGGAAATTGCCGTCGGAAATCAATATGATGTTTGCGTTTTGTTCGCCTTGTATTTTTCCGCTCAAAACGGCACCGATTGTTAAATTGGAAAGCGGGAAATCCTGTTCTTGCCAATCTTTGCTGACATCGAAATACAAAGGCACTGATTGTGTTCCGGATTTTTCCGATGATTTAACAATAGGAGTAAAACGCAAAGATGTGTCGCCGGTAAATGTAATTGAACTTGCAAATTGCATCACAACAGCTTCCAGACCTTTTGTTATCGGGTGCTCTGCAAAGTTTGAAACAATAGGCAAATACGGGAAACTCATTGATACGGGAAACGGGAAATTTGGCTGTCGAACCTGAATTTGTCCACATTGTGCATCAATAATAAAATTGTTTTCAACGGTCAATCCTTTTTGCGAAAGCCATGTTTCCAAACCTGTTGTAAGAGAAACGCCCATAGGCGGATTTTGTTGCAGTTTTCCCTCTACGCGATCAAATGCGATGAAAAGATTTTTCCCTTGTGCCAAATAATTGTCTAACTGATAGAAATGCGATTGAGGAATCGAGTCTTTTGGGGAAATGATTGCAATGGTTTCGTATTTGCTCAGGCTGTTGCTCTCGAGCGAATCTTTAAGCACTACTTCTTCGACTTCGTACAATACAGATAGCGAAGCATATACTTGGCGAAATTGCGTTAGAGAGGGTTCGCCGTGTCCTTGCAACAATCCGATTAGGGGTTTGTCGATAAGCGAAAGTTTTTTGATTGCCGAAGAGAGTGCATATTCCATTGCTGCGCCGGGTTGCAGAAAAGGTATGATGTCTTTTTCTTCGCCCATTTGAACAACAGCACCGAGAAACGCCTTTTGTTGTTTTACCTGATCTTTTTCTCTCACATTAATCACAACAGGCGAAATTCCGTTTTGCATTGCTTTTCGTTCGCTCTCTTCGTCTTCGTTCGGATTTACAAATTCGTAAACCAAGTTTCCGTCTGCAAGATTGGCATATTCGATGAGCAAATCGCGGAAATTGCTTCTTGTTTTGGCAATGTCCGGAGGCAAATTTTCGGAAAAATAGGCGGTGATCGTAACCGGATTTTCCAATGCTTCCAAAATGTCTTTGCTTGCATTACTTAATGTATAGCGTTTGTCTTCGGTAAAATCTAACCTGAGAAAAAATTTATCGGCAACAACATTCAGCAAAACAAGGATGCCGATAAGCAATATGATTGATGTTAATACTGTTTTTTTCGTTTTCATCTTTTTCTTTTTTGTTTACAAAAAAATTTTCGTTTGAATTAATCTTTTAAATTACGTTTTGCCAAAACCGCTTCTGAGGAAAACAAGCCAATGAAAATAATGGACAGGAAGTAAATAATATCTTTCGAGTCGATTACGCCACGTGAGATTGATTCAAAATGGGTCGAAAGGCTTAGGTAGTTCAAAACTGTTCCGACAATGCCGGTGAAATTTGCAGACAAAACACCGAACAGTATATGGAAAAACATCCCGACAAACAATGCCAGAAGGAAGGAAACTATCTGATTGTTTGTGATACTGCTTGCAAAAATTCCAATACTGATATAGCTTGCGCTCATCAAAATCAGTCCGAGATAACCGGCAATGACAGCTCCGTGATCAATGTTTCCTATCGAAGCTACGGTTATGTAATATGGGATTGTCAGCAGCAGGGCAATGGCAATCAAGCACAGGGTAGATAAAAATTTTCCGGTAACCACTTGCCAGTCGCTCACGGGTTTTGTCAGCAAAAGTTCAAGCGTTCTTGCACGTTTTTCTTCCGCAAGCAAGCCCATGGTAAGTGCCGGAATAAAGAAAAACAGCGTCCAGTATGCAACGCCGAAGAACGATTGCAAGCTTGCCTGATTTATGAAAAAAACATCGCTGCCGTAGAGCCATGTAAAAAAACCGCTGAATCCTAAAAATGCGATTATCATTATATATGCCATCAGTGAATTGAAAAACGAATACAACTCACGCTTGGTTATTGTCCAAATTTTTCTCATAATTTTATCTTTTTATAAGGAATTTTTAAAAATAATGCAAGGTAAAAAAACTAATTGAGCGTCAGTTCTCGGAAAACGTCTTCCAACTTTGTTTCGACGGGCGAGAGTTCTGTCAAAAACCACCCTTTATCGACACACATTGAGAAAACTGCCTTTTTTGAAGAGAGATTTTCTTTGCTTTGTACTTCAAACATCTTGTTTTTTCCTTTGATAAAATCGACCACTTCAATACTTTCAATTTTTTGGAGGCTTTGAAACACATCGTTTGGCTCGCCGCCTTGTATTTCGATTTTCAAAATTTCTTTTCCTTGTGCACGTTTTCTGAGGTCTTCCGAAGTGCCGTCTGCAACAATTTTTCCGTGATTTATAATGAGGATTCTGTCGCAAGTAGCTTCGACCTCAGCAAGAATGTGCGAGCTGAGGATCACGGTTTTTTCCCTCCCGATTCGTTTTATTAACTCTCTTATTTCGACAATCTGGTTTGGGTCGAGTCCGCTTGTGGGTTCGTCGAGAATTAACACGTCGGGGTGGTGAATCAGGGCTTGCGCCAAGCCCACACGCTGTTTGTAACCTTTGGATAATTCTCTGATTTTTTTGTGCTTCTCTTTTCCCAAACCACAAATCTGCACCATCTCAAGGATTCGTGCTTTTATCTCGTTTTTGGGTACAGCTTGCAGTTCGGCAACAAATTTCAGGTAATCAATGATAGGCATATCCTCGTAAAGCGAATTGTGTTCGGGAAGATAGCCAATGTGCTTTTTGACTAAATCCGGCTCTTTCAGTACGGAATGACCGCCAAGCTGCACGTCTCCTTCGCTCGGCGACATAAAACACGTGATTGCTTTCATTGTTGTTGTCTTTCCTGCCCCGTTTGGTCCTAAAAAACCTAAGACTTCGCCTGTCTTCACCTTAAACGAAATGTTATCAACAGCTCGTTGCATTCCATACCTTTTGGTTAAATTTTCTACAACTATGTCCATCTTGTTTTGTTTTTATGTACGATTCCGGCATGTGGTATTTCCGACAAAGTTTTGTATTTACTACTCTACACGCCATTTTTTGCAAATTTCTTTCGTTTGCCGTTTTTTTCTGCGACTTTTTCCCGCGACCCTGTCAGGGTTTGAAACCCTGACAGGGTCGCGGGAAAATTTGCCTCGAACTTATCTTTAAGCGCAAATATCAACAAACCCATAAAAAATGGCGTGTAGAGTGATTTCATACACTTTTTTTTCAAATGCCGCGCAAATTTAATTTTTTATCAAAAAAAACAGATTTTTTACCCGATAAAAATGTGTTAAAAGATGTTAAAATAAAAGTCGGCATGTTTTTAGCGGGTTATTTTGTTATCATGAAAAATTTATTTTCCATATTGCTTGTCTTTTTTGTTGTTCTTGTCGGCGACTCTTGCAAGGATGCTGTACAAAAAAACGAAGGGGAAATCATCTACTCCATTGAATACCTAAATTTAAAAAAAGATGCTCTAATACTCAACGTATTGCCGGAAACAATGCGTATTGCTTTTAAAAACAACAATACTTCTGCGCGCATCGAAGCCGGCTTTGGAGTGTTTTCTATGAAGCAGATTTACAATGCCGAAAAAAAAACCTACTCAATCTTGCTGAAAATATGGAATAAAAAATATGTGAATGAACAAAAGGCGGAAATTGTTCAAAAACATTTTGAGAAATTGCACAAAACAGTTGTTGAGCCTATTGATGATAAAAAAATAATCATAAACTACAATTGTCAAAAAGCAATTACTTATTTTAGTCATATAGGAAAAGCTGTTGAAGTTTTTTATACAAACGACATTCCTATTGACCACCCCAACGCACACAACCATTACAATGGAATTGACGGCGTTCTGATGGATTTCCAATTGAAAGTCGGAGAAATGCACATGCGTATGCTTGCAAAAGAAATTTGTTGGAAAAAAATAGAGAACTCCACGTTTGAAATTCCACCCGATTATTTGGCGGTTTCTTCCCAAAAAATATATCAAGTGCTTAAAGAGCTGCAAAAACAATAAATCTTCGAGGAAAAACAAGCACTCCCTTTACTCTACAGGCTTTTGAAAGCCAAAATCAGTCATTTCGTCAAAAAAATAATTAGCCCAACAATAAGCGTCAGACAAATCAGTTCTAATTTTATTATTAATTCTTCTATTTTGTTCTTATTTATACAAACATAAACAAAATAGCTTGAGCTTTTACTTGTTCTTTTTATTTATAATTTTTTTCATATGACAAATAATCAAAAAATACTTATCCTGTGCTTCTTCATATTATTGAATAACAATTTATTGGCGCAAGATTTTATACGTGTAAATCAGCTTGGCTACACACCGAAAGCCGAGAAAAATGCGGTTTATTTGAGCCGAGAAAAAATAGAGTTGCGTCAGTTTGAAGTTTGTGATGCTTTTACAGAAACGCCTGTCATGACATCAAAAAACATATTAGCAAGCGCAGCCTATGGAAATTTTGCAAGCACTTTTCGCCTAAATTTCAGCAAACTCAATACGTCGGGAATTTACTACTTGAAAGTAAACGGCGTAAAAAGTCCGTTGTTTAAGGTTTCGGATTATATTTACGACGGTTTGGCTGAAATCCCCTTGCAGTATTTACGTCTTCAGCGTTGCGGATACAATCCTGTCCAAAATGCTGAATGCCACATCGAAGACGGATTCGTTGTGGACAATCCGCAACAGCAAAACCTGCGTTTTGACGTTACAGGAGGGTGGCACAATGCTTCTGAGCAAATAAAATCAGTGTCGCTGAATGCAATGACGGTCATTTATCTGCTTTTTGCCTACGAAAATAATCCGAAATTATTTCACGATTTTTACCAATCTGACGGAAAAAGAGGCGCAAACGGCATTCCCGATATTCTTGACGAAGCAAAATGGGGACTCGACTGGCTGATAAAAATGCACCCGAACAAAAACGAACTCTACCATCAGGTTGGCGACGACAGAGACCGACGAAAACAACACTTGCCCACAAATGACGAAACTGCCTACTCGCAAAACGGACGACCCGTTTATTTCTGCTCGGGCAAGCCGCAAGGACAAGGAAAAATACACAACAAATCAAACGGAATGGCTTCTGTTGCCGGAAAAATATCGGCAGCATTTTCTTACGGAGCAATGCTGCTGGAAGGTTTTTTTCCGCAATATGCTGCACAACTGAAACACTTGGCTGTCAGTTCGTATAAGCTTGGAAAAAAATATCCCGGAGTTTGCCAAGACGTTCCTTACGAATCTGAACTTTATTCAAAAGAACAAAACTGGCTCGACGACATGGAACTTGCAGCAATATTGCTTTATAAGGCAGGAAATAAAAAATATTTGAACGATGCAATACAGTTTGGCAGAAAAGAACCTGTAAATCCTTGGATGGGGCAAGACTCTATTGCTTACAGAGAACAGTATCCATTTTTTAATCCGGCACATTACTTTATTATTACCGATACGGATAGTGCGCTCAGACGCGAATTTTTATACAAAATGAAAGGCGGAATTGATGTTGTTGATAAAAACCATACGAAAAATCCGTTTCATGTCGGCATTCCGTTTGTGCATTTTTCCAATCATATGGCACTTTCGGCTTTGATGCAGATAGATTTGTATTATTCGATAAAACCCGGCGGTCAGTTTAAAAACTGTCGTGCCTCGCTCAACGATTGGCTTTTCGGTTGCAATCCATGGGGAATCAACATGTTGAGCGGATTGCAAAATGCAGGTGTTTCTCCAAAATCAATTTGCTCGGCATACTCGTATAGCGGCATTGATGTAAAAGGTGCTTTTGTGAATGGTGCGGTTATGCAATCTGTTATGGACAATTTTAAATATCTGATTCCACAAAAAGACAATTTCAAGCTGTTTCAATCTTCCAAAGCTATTTATCATGACAATAGCCGAGATTATATCACAAATCAGGCAAGCATTGACGGAACAGCAATGATGCTGGCATATTTGTCGCTCGTTGATAAAGGAAGTACAAATTTCCAAACCTGCAAAAAATGCCTAAGACAACAAAAGGTTTTGACCTGTGAAAATTCTTCTGAAAAGATGATTTATCTAATTTTTACATCAGACAAAGAAGACCTTAGCGGATACGAAACCATAAAAAATACGCTTAAAAAACAGCGTAAAAAGGCTTCGTTTTTCTTCACAAACAATTGCCTCAAAAACGAAAAAACAAAACGCATTGGTGCCGAATTAAATGCAGACGGACATTACATCGGAATTGCGCTAAACGAGGCAATCGGGCAAAACAGCAGTCCGAAAAAAACAATGGAAACCGTAAAAGAACAACTGAAACAAAGTTTCAAAACTTTTGAAGAGTTGAAAATTCCGAGAGCAAACACAAAAATACTCTTAAAACCGCAAAATAAATACAATGCGGATATTATAAACCAATTTGCAGACATGAAACTTGATTTGTTTGCACCAACACCCGGAACCGCAATTTATTATGATAATTTTCCTCCGAAAAATAAATTAAATCACCTTACAGGCGAACAGATTTATTCAAATATTTTAAATTGGGAAAAATCCATCGGATTGAACGGTCATTTTTTTGTGATGCGCCTTGACAAAGATGAAGAAAAGGAAGACAAATTCTATCCTCATTTGGAAAATTTAATAAAGGAATTAGAAAAACGAGGCTATACTTTTGGGATATTTCAGTAAGCAAAGAAACGATTAACGCCTTATATGCGGAATTTCGTAGCGAAGGCAAGCAGCTTCTTTTGCCGGAAATAATACCAAAATAGTTTTTCATTGTTGTAATTAATTGTGTGCATTTGCATATGGGAAAATTATCACCTTTAAATATTACGGAAAGTGTTGAAACACTAAAAAAAATAGTATCCAAACAAAGGAGCTTGCAAGGAGAAAAACTCATAAGAGCTTTCGATACATAAAGCAGAAATAAATTCAAGACACGTCAATTAGTTGCGTCTTGTTTAGGAATTCATGTTCGCACTTTAGAAAGATGGATGAATAAATACAAATCTGGAGGCATTGAAGAATTACTTTACGACAAGCCAAGAAATAAGCGGTCAAAAATCATTACACCTGAAATTCATGAAGGACCTATGGTAGTTATTCGCCCGTAAACGGCGATAGTTTTGTGTGGGAAATAGAAGGTGTTACGAATCGGATATTTGAAGCTTATTTACAAGCATTTTCCTTGCATAAGCCCGAGGAATATAAAATTGTGGTAATTGATAATACAGGCTTTCATTCAACAAAAAACATAAATGTTTCGGACAATATTTTTTTATTAAGAATACCGCCATACACTCCGGAACTAAACCCTTGTGAACAAATATGGCAATACATAAAAAAACAGGTTTAAAAACCGACGATTTGAAACAATGGATAAACTCAAAAAATGGACACTGCCAATTAGAAATTGGGGGTTGATTCTTAATCAATTTTTAACTATTTTTGAAAACAGAATTCAAGTATAAAAATTGAACCCTATTTGTAGAACTTACACACTTTTTGGGATAGTGTCGAAAATATTGAGTTTTATAATAATTCAACAATGAATTTAGTTGATTAAACGTTAATTACAAAATGATTTAGAAATATTTTTATGTCTTTATTAATGATAAGCATAACAAAGAACTGTTCTTAACGCAATTTGCTGTGCGGGTGGTAACTTGTTTCACTCGCTCTGCTCGTTTCACAAGCCATCACTCATCCGGCAAACTGACGTAAGCACTTAACCGTTTGTATGAAAAAAATTTTGTTTATAATAAATCCAATATCCGGTGCAAGCCGCAAAGCGAATCTTGAGCAATTCATATCTTTGCATATTGATAAAGAAAAGTTTTATCCTGAATTTGTTTATACCCAATACGCGAAACACGCCAAAGAAATAAGCAAACAGGCTTCGACAGAGAAAGATATTGTTGTAGCAATTGGCGGCGACGGAACGGTAAACGAAGTTGCCGAAGGCTTGGCAAACACCAAATGTTCGCTTGCCATTATCCCGACAGGTTCGGGAAACGGATTGGCAAGGTTTCTGAAAATTCCGCTCGATCTGAAAGGAGCTGTCGAAACCATAAATAACGACAATTCGCTTCTTATCGACACGGGAAGCGTCAATGGTGAGAGATTTGTAAATGTTGCCGGAGTAGGTTTTGATGCTTATGTGAGCCATAAATTTGCCCATTTCGGGAAACGCGGATTTTTAAGTTACCTGAAAATTATTGCCAAAGAATTTTTGTCTTACAAAAGTTTGCCGTATAGAATTATAATCGACAAGAAGGAATATCGCACAACAGCCTTTTCGGTAAGTTTTGCCAATTCGTCGCAATTTGGCAACAATGCGCATATTGCGCCATACGCAAAAATCGACGACGGCGTTTTAGAAGTATGTATTTTGAGTGAATATCCGAAAATTATTTCTCCGATTTTAGGCGCGCGGCTCTTTTTGAAAAATATTCATCATTCGGACTATATGAGAATTATTCGCGGAAAGCAAATTTCGCTGATACGAAAAGGAAAAATCTATGCACATCTCGACGGCGAGGCTTTTATATTTGAAAATGAATTGAAAATAAAGCTTTTACCGAAAAATTTAAGGGTAATTGTCGGCAGTAAATTTTAGTTTTTGCGTGAAGTTTCCCGGTGTGCGAACGGCAAAGCGATGCGTGAAAATATTTAAGAAGTATTTTCGGAGAATTTTCTTTTTTTATCTTTGTACAATATTTCGTTTAATTGAGAATTGAGAATTGAAAATTGAGAGTTGAGAATTGAAATTGTTGATTATTAGCAATATAAATATTAACTCATAACTCTTGATTCTTAACTCTTAATTCATAACTTTTAACTCATAACTCTACAATGTTGTCAAACGATACAATTTGTGCAATCGCAACGGCACAAGGCAGCGGAGCGATAGCAGTCATACGCCTTTCAGGAAAATCTTCAATTTCGATATGCGAAAAGCTTTTCCAATCACCCTCTAAGACGAAAAAGCTATCAGAACAAGCGGCAAATACGGTTCATTTTGGCTATATTCTTGATGGCGAACATCTTATCGACGAAGTTTTGGTGAGCATTTTCAAAGCGCCGCATTCTTATACGGGCGAAAACTCGGTAGAAATATCCTGTCACGCTTCGGTGTATATACAGCAAAAAATCCTGCAATTGTTGATTGAAAAGGGAGCAAAAATGGCAAGTCCGGGAGAGTTTACGATGCGCGCTTTTCTTAATGGGAAAATAGACTTGTCGCAAGCCGAAGCCGTTGCAGATTTGATTGCCTCAAACTCCGAAGCTGCCCAAAAAGTAGCCATGAACCAGATGCGCGGCGGATTCTCAGGCGAGATACAAGTTTTACGAAAAAAGTTGCTTGATTTTGTTTCGCTTATCGAGTTGGAACTTGACTTTTCGGAAGAAGATGTTGAATTTGCCGACCGTGCGCAATTGGAAAACCTGTTGCAGCAAATCATGAGCCTTGTAAAACGTTTGCTTGATTCGTTTGAGTTGGGAAATGTAATAAAAAAAGGCATTCCTGTGGTCATTATCGGCGAGCCGAATGTCGGGAAATCGACGCTGCTGAATGCGCTTTTGAACGAAGAAAAAGCAATTGTCTCGGATATTGCCGGCACAACGCGCGATGTGATTGAAGATCTTGTTACGATTCAAGGGATTCAGTTTCGTTTTATCGATACTGCGGGATTGCGCAAAACGCAGGACAAAATCGAAACACTCGGCATTGAACGAACATTGCAAAAAATCAATCAGGCAGCCATCGTGCTTCTACTTGTTGATGCGCAAGACGAAAAATTGCCGGAAAAGATAAAAACAACAAAAAAGAATGTTAAAGATGTAGAAAATAAAAAGTTGATTGTTCTGATAAACAAAATTGACCGGCTATCATCTGATTTATCGGAATTTGAAGGTAAATTAAAGCAAAAATATCCGCAAAGCCATTTTGTTTTTATCTCTGCCAAACACAAAACCAACATCACAAAACTGACAGACGAGTTGCTTGCTTCTGTAAATTATGCAAGTTTGCAAGACACCGAAGTTATTGTTACAAATGTCCGCCATGTTGAAGCCTTGAAAAAAGCAGACACCTCGCTCCAACGCGCACACGAGGGTTTGATTTCAGGCATCTCCGGCGATTTTCTTTCCCAAGACATACGCGAAGCTCTGCATCATCTCGGCGAAATAACCGGCGAAATAACAAGCAATGAAGTATTAGGAAATATCTTTCAAAGATTCTGCATCGGAAAGTAATTACAGCAAAAAAAACCACGAAAAACACAAGGGAAACTACTATAAATAAGTATATTATATTGGTTTCTTTTTTTACCCTTTTCCCTTAATATTTTGTTTTATTACCCCCTTTTTTCGATTACATTTGTACCATTTTGGTGTGTTGTTGGTTTTTGTACCACGAATGGCGAAATTATGGCAGTTCAGGACAGTCAAAAGCAGCAATAGGTCATGAGCAGGGAAATAAATACAGCAAAAGTGTAAGTTCTGAATACGCCTCTTGAAACCCCGTTTTTTGGCTATTTTTCCAATTTTCGGGGTTATTTTTTGATAAAAATACAAATTATTTTTCTTTCCCTTTTTCCGAAAAAATTTATTGAATATTCCCCCCAAAAGATTGCATTTACTAATGGAACTTAGCGGAAAACAATTTAAAATAGCTATTTTTGCCCACAAATTTAACCAAAGACAAGCAAAAACATGAGTAGTGATATTTACGAAAACGGGACAAAACTTCCGTTGATTGCTGATTTTTATACGATTCAGGGCGAAGGTTTTCATACGGGCAAACCGGCTTATTTTATACGAATCGGCGGTTGCGACATTGGCTGTCGGTGGTGCGATTCTAAAATTTCGTGGAATGCCGATACTCACAAACTGATTGGTATTGAAGAGATTGCAAACAAAGCTGCTGAAACATCGGCAAAGGCTGTTGTGGTTACCGGAGGCGAACCCTCTTCGTACAACTTACAGCCCTTGACCAAGGAATTAAAAAAACACAATATCCAACGCTTTATTGAAACCAGCGGAGCGTATAAACTCACCGGCGATTGGGATTGGGTATGTTTTTCTCCTAAAATACAAAAACCTCCATATGAATATAATTTTCAGATTGCCAACGAATTAAAAGTGATAATTTATAATGATGAAGATTTTGAATGGGCTGAAAAAATGGCTGCAAAAGTAAACAAAAACTGCCTCTTGTTTTTACAACCCGAATGGAGTCGGCGCAATAAGAATACTCCTAAAATTGTAGAATACGTGAAAAAAAATCCCCAATGGAATGTGTCGATACAAGCACATAAATTCATGAAAATACCTTAGCCTTTCACGAAAAAAATATGTTTTTATCGTATATTTCCCTGTAAAATATTTATTTTTTATACAGGTCTGTGTGAGAATTAAAAATTATCATGTATATTTGTTAAAAATAATTACTCTACACGACATTTTTTATAATTGTGTTGATATTTGCGCTTAAAATAAGTTAGAGGCAAATTTTCCCGCGACCCTGTCAGGGTTTTAAACCCTGACAGGGTCGCGGGAAAAAAAACGGCACACGAAAAAAATTTGCAAAAAATGCCGTGTAGAGTAAAAAATAAAAGATATTTGATTTTTGACAATTTAATAAAATAGAGAAATAAAATGGGTTTACTTGAAGGAAAAAATGCCATAATTACAGGAGCTGCGCGCGGAATAGGCAAAGCCATTGCGCTCAAGTTTGCACAAGAGGGCGCAAATATTGCTATCACAGATTTAAAATACGACGAGGTAGCGCAGGAAACGGAAAAAGAACTTTCCTCATTTGGCATAAAAGCAAAAGCATATGCCTCAGATGCAGCAAATTTTGAAGAAACGCAAAAACTCGTAGAAGAAATTCAAAAAGAGTTCGGGAAAGTTGATGTTTTGGTAAACAATGCAGGCATCACTATGGACGCATTGATTATGCGAATGTCAGAACAGCAATGGGATACGGTGCTTAACGTGAATTTAAAATCAGCCTTTAACTTTACAAAAGCCGTTCAGCGCGGCATGATGAAGCAGCGTTCGGGGGCAATCGTCAATATCAGCTCGGTAGTCGGCGTAAAAGGCAATGCCGGACAAGCCAACTATTCTGCCTCAAAAGCAGGAATGATTGGGCTGACCAAGTCTATTGCCATAGAATTGGGTTCACGAAATATCCGTTGTAATGCCATTGCTCCGGGGTTTATCCTAACGAAAATGACCGATAAACTTTCTGACGAAGTGAAAGAACAATGGGCAAAAGCCATTCCTATGCGTCGCGGCGGTTCGCCCGAAGAGGTGGCAAATGTCGCTCTCTTCCTCGCTTCGGATTTGTCGGGATATGTCAGCGGACAAACAATCCATGTTTGTGGAGCAATGACGACCTAAACAACACGCGAAAGCTGAAAAAATTCTCGCTTTGTTGCTCGCACAAACCCAAAGTTGCGGCAACAATCGGGACTTCTTTTTGCATATTCTCGAACGTGGGATTGCTTTTTGTTGTAAAAATGCGTAAATTCGAACCTTTCAGTACCGATATTTTTGTCAATACTTCGTCGAAAATAATCACTTGTACGTTGTGGTACTGATAAGCAACAGCTCGCAATCTTGAGCAGTATTTCCGTAAAATGATGATTGCGAATTTATTATAAATAAGGAAGAACGAAGTATTGTCGTGTACAAATTGATTTTTCTTAGTTTTATCGTAAAGAATTAAAACTATTTGATTATGAAAGGAGTTGTAACCGTACCTTTACTCAACGTCAGGATGCGTCCCGGAGGGCGGATTGTCGGACGATTGAAAATGCACGAAGAAATAGAAATTTTCGAAGATCAAGACGAATGGTATGAAATTGAATACAGAGGCGTTCCAAGATACGTAATGTCGAGATACATTCTGAATGACAAAGAACTTAGGAAAACAAAAACCGCCAAAGTCAATGTGCCAAAACTCAGGGTTCGGAAAGAACCGCAAGGAACTATTTTAGGCATCGTAAAACGAGGAGAACTTGTTTATATTGTTGAAAAAAAAAGAGATTGGTATAAAATTCTTTTTGAAGGAAGCTATGCTTACTTGATGGGCAAATATGTTGATGTACTTTCACGAAAAGAAGAAAAAGAGCTGCGCGAAAACGAAGAAGCACCTCAAGATGCCTTGCTTGTGAAAATGAAAGGAAAGGTGAATGTGCGCGGAGCAAAACTAAACGTCAGGAACTTGCCGGACGGCGAGATTGTGGGCAAACTTCAGAGAAACGATATTGTTGAAATATACGAAAAAGAAGACGATTGGTACAAAATAAACTTTGACAAAGGAGTTGCTTACACTTCGGCAAATTATATTGTATTGATTCAAGGCGTTGTAACCGCATCGTCTCTCAATGTGCGCATTAAGCCGGACGGAGACATCATCGGGAAAATAAAAAATGGAGCACTTATAAACATTTTGGAAGATAAAGACGGTTGGATTCAGTTTTTGTTTAACAACCAACTCGGATACGTCTCCGGAAGATATGTGAAAGAGGCAAGCGAAGGTTCTAATTCGGGAGTAGCAGATCGGAAATTTTTCCACGATCGAAAAGATTTGCGAAACGTAAAACTCGAACCAATAAAAAAACTCGAAGTAAGTGGCTCTAAAGAACAAAAATTAAGCGCATCAATATGGAATCAGTACGGAAATCTGATAAAAAAACTAAGTGCAGAACTTAAAATAGATGTTGCAAGCGCGGTTGCCGTATTGTGTGTTGAAAGCGGCGGAAACGGTTTTAGTGCCGACGGACGAATGTTGATACGGTTTGAAAATCACTTGTTCTACAACTTTTGGGGCAAAAACAACAGAAAAGAATTCGACAAACACTTTAAATTTAATGCAGCAAAACGTTGGATGGGACATTCCTTCCGAGCAGAGCCTCATGGCGAATGGCTTGAGTTGCATACGCAAAATGCGCAAAAAAACGAATGGAAAGCCCTTGAATTTGCACGAAAAATTGACGACACGAAAGCGCTCTACTCAATAAGCATGGGAGCTCCGCAAGTGATGGGCTTTAACCACAAAATTATTGGTTACGATACGGTGCAGGAAATGTTTGACCGATTTAATGAAAGCATTTATTATCACATTTGCGCACTGTTTGACTTTTGTTTGGACAGACCCGAACGCATAACTTATTTGCAAAATAAAGATTTTGTATCTTTCGCGCGGGAATATAACGGTCCGGGACAACCCCAAAAATATGGCGCATGGATCAAAGCATACTATAAGGCATTTCCTATGAAGTAATGTAGAAATGGTAGTATCTTATAAAGTGTGTAAGTTCTGACTTCCTCGTTGAACTAGTTCAACGAGGAAGTCAGAACTTACACACTTTTGGGGATAGTGTCGCACAATCATTTAAATTCAATATCAACATACTAATTTTTTTTAAACATATATGTTATGAAAGGTCTAAGATTTATTTTATTTTTTTTTATTCTACTAAATCAATTAACTAATTTACTTGCCCAAAATCCAACTATTGAAAAAAACACAAGCAAAAGTGGTATTTTTTTAGAATATATTGGTATTCCGGCATATGAAGGAGTTGGAGGAAAAATTGCATGGATTGGGAATGCGCATGAGAAATCGAAACCAGGTGTATCCTTCTCCTATTTTACTTTCACTGACGATACAGATACTCTTAGAAACTGTATAGGTTTTTCCTTAGGTTCAGTTTACTCAATAGGCAAAAAACGTTTTTAACCATTTGGGGGGATTTACTTGGGGTTCGGTGGAGATACAGAAGGAACTATTGGTTTGTCTATTATGCCATCAATTGGATTAGATTTTTATCTTTCAAATAAAATAGCATTTAGCACCTCATACCAATTGCTTATAGGTAAATGGGGATATGAGTTTAGCTCGATACCGTCCTTTCAAGTTGGAATCAAAATATTTTATGAGTCCAGAGGTTGCGTTTTTTAATTTTACAAGAACATTTGTAACCTAATATGAGATATTTATTCGTTTTTCCATATCAAATAAAAATATTATCAGGTCAAACGCATGAAATCATTAAATAATTAGTAATTAATGTATTGTATTTTTGATAATTTCACATATAAAATCTTAACTAATTTCTAAGACACTGGTTTACAGCACTGAGGTTTTTAGTAAAACTTAAAAAACTTATTTCGTGCGTTTGACCTAAATAAATGCAGCAAAAGATATTAAAAGTAATTCATCATTGACATGGGAGTGGGAAGGTAATTGGTCTGGTGGAGGTTCAATTCTATGGATAGATTTTCCTTATGACAGGAAATTTATTATAAAAAAAGACGAACGAACTTGGGCAACAGGTAAAATAGAAAAAAGACAAAAGTTTAATGATTTTACAATAGAACTTGATGTTTTTGATTGTAGCTCCCATATATACAGAAGCGATATTAGCGAATATTTCAGTTTCAATGAGAAGCAAAATGAATTAGCAGTCAAAGTTTTTTTTTAACGATGAAACTTTTTATAACATTAAAGGTTTTGGTGATGCAGTTAATAAAGCTATAGATTTTGTAACCAATAAAGTTCTTGATGAAGTAATCAAATCAGGTTATTAGTTTAATCTTAATGCAAAATATTTGTTGATTATGGAACACAGAGGAAGAATACAAGCGCAAGGAGAAAAACTTGAAGAATCAGAATCTTGGGCACAAGATGAACCGCCAACAATAAACGAGGCGGAAAAAATGGTTGAAAAGCTGAAAGAAAAACTAAATAAAAAGGAACTCAAAATTCGAGAGAACGCATTTAAAAAAGCTCTGCGTTTTATCAGAAATGGCCCTTACAGAGTGGTTGATAGAGTAATCAGTAAGACGTTCATGGTTCTTGACACAGATAATGAAAGAGTAGATATTGAAATTCAAAAAGGAATAGCATTTACAAAAGAACAAGAATAAATATTATGGACAAGACAATTTTTAAAGACTTTTTAGATAAAAAAGAAGTATACAAAAAAAATGTAACTTTTTGGAATACCGTAATATCAGGATTGCTAAGTCCTGAAAATATTCCACATGACGAATATATTGCAACATCAGACGGATATGGAAACGAATTCTATGACGGAAATCCTATTATAAGTTTCAAAGTAGATAAGTTGAACAAAGGAGTAAGAATAATTCAAGAAGAACATGGAGAAAGTTCAAAAAACTTTTCAGCATGGTTGTCTGAATGTGAATTAACAAATGGAGAGAAAATAGATGAACTTGTAATTGATTTGGAACTAACAAGAGAAACGGTATTTCTTACGATTGATTTAGTAAACGCATGGATACTTAATGATTTGACAAAATTCCGAATGAAACGTTATATTCAAACATTAAGCAATTTAACAACTCAGGTCGCAGGATTACATGAACCTGAGTTAGTATAGAAAAAAAATGATTTGCTTAACATTGTGTTTGCAATCAGCTGCTTGGCAGCTTCAAACACATTCCCGTTGAGATGAATACTGTAATTGAAAGTTGTATTTCGTATCAACTTTTGTGCGTAAAATTAACACTTTAATTCGTATCCTAACACAACATTTTCAACACATTTCCGTTTGCAACAAACAAAAAAGTTTATGTCAAAAAAACAAATGCCAAAAATGAAATATTTGAAAATGCAGAAATAATAAAAATTAATGACGTTCCAATAAATGAAGTCATTGATACAATGCTTGTTTAGAGAAACGGAGAAGCATTGCATTTTAGAAAAGAAATGGTAAATAAAGATGACAATAATACTTTAAATTTTTCTGCAAAATACTTCAAAAAAGAAAGAATATGCTTACTTGATTTTAGAGAATTTTCAGATTTAGAAAGATTTAAAACTTTTTTAGACACAGTATCTAAAATGCTTTTATTTTAATAATTATCAATAACATATTTTTTACAACAGTACCAAATTCAATTATATATAAACTCATGAATTTTAGTATAATTACAGAATATCCCATTTGGCTGACCTTTTTTTGTTTGATGCTTGCCGGAGGTTTGTCTTTTTGGCTCTATCGCAAGGATGAAAAATTTGTTGAAACACCTCGATGGCTGATACATGTGATGAGCACTTTTCGATTTATCAGCATTTTTGTTTTATCGTTTTTGCTCCTTTCGCCCTTGATTAAAACAATAAGCCGTTCGGTAGAACGACCAATAATTATCTTTGCACAAGACAATTCCGAATCTATAATAATAAACAAAGATTCTTCATTTTATAAAAACGACTATTCCCGAAAAATCAGCGAATTTACAAAAATCCTTTCCGAAAATTACGAAACAAGTTTTTATTCCTTTGGAAACGAAATAAACAAAACCAATGAATTTACTTTCAATGAAAAAGAAAGTGATTTCTCGAAGCTGTTTTCCGAATTAAACAATCGCTATGCCAACAGAAACGTCGGCGCTTTGATACTTGCCGGCGACGGAATATACAACAAAGGAATAAACCCTTTGTATTCCTCCGGAAAAATAAATTTCCCGATCTATACCATCGCATTGGGAGACACAAACATACAAAAAGATGTTATTCTGACCAACGTGAGGGCAAACAAAATCGCTTTTCTCGGAAACGACTTTCCTGTTTTGGCACAAATACGCATAAATCGCTTTAAAGGTGCGAAAACAAGGCTGGTCGTCTCGAACAAAAACGAAGTCGTATTCTCGAAAGACATTCAAATTGACAGTGAATACTACGCCGAAGATGTAGATATTACGTTACAAGCAAAAAATACAGGAATGCAGCATTACAAAATCAGGCTCGAAGCTTTGCCCGACGAAGTAAGCCTGAAAAACAATGACAAAGATATTGTCATTGACATTATTGACAGCAGGCAAAAAATATTGCTGCTGATGAACTCGCCGCATCCCGACGGAGGTGCAATTCGCGACGTACTCAAGAAAAACAGAAACTTCGATGTCGATTTGTTTACACTCGATAAGTTCAAGGGAAAAGTTACAGATTACAATTTGCTTATCTTGCACCAACTGCCTTCATTGACAAATCAGGCAACAAAATTGCTTGGCGACTTAAATACGGAAAAAATCCCCGTGCTTTTTATCCTTGGCAGCCAAAGCTCAATACCAAGCATAAACAACCTGAAGAGCGGAATAAACATTATACACAAAAACGGAGCATACGACGAAACACAAGCTATTTTTAATGAAAAATTCTCGTATTTTGAACTGAACAAAGACATTACGGATTTTATACATAACGTTCCGCCACTGATTGTTCCATACGGACAGTACAAAATCGGAGCAATGGCAGAGGTCTTGTTTTACCAAAAAATAAACAGAATTGAAACCCAAAAACCACTTTTTGTAATGTCGGAAAATCCTCTGAATAAGAATAAAACAGCCTTTTTGCTCGGAGAAGGACTCTGGCGTTGGAAAATGGCAGATTTCAGGCAACACTCAAATCACGACAAATTTGACGAACTGATAAACAAAATCGTACAGTTCCTGACCCTTCGCCAACGAAAAGACAACTTTATCTTGAACATGAAAAATATTTATGCCGAAAACGAGGCTATAAAAATTGAAGCAGAAGTCTATAACGAGAGTTTCCAATTGCTTGATAATGCCGAAGTGAAATTTGAAGTTACCAATGAAAAAGGCAACAAATACGATTTGAGCCTGCTTCCCGACGGAACAAAATCAAAAATTTATACCCTGAATGCAGGCGTTTTCCCGATTGGTGATTACACTTTTGCTGCCACTGCCAAAATTGGCGATAAAATATACTCCCAAACAGGAAGTTTTACAGTATTGCCCGTAAATTTAGAAGCAACAAATACCATTGCAAACCATAAACTATTGTATAAAATTGCCCAAAAACATCAAGGGAAAATGTTTTATCCCAATCAGATAGACAGCATCATTTTTTCTTTGAAAAACAATAGCGATATTGCTCCTATTTCCTATACCGAAAAAAACTTGAGAGACATGGTTCATTTGAAATGGATTTTTGTCTTTATTTTGCTGTTTTTGTCCGCAGAATGGTTTTTGCGGAAATATTATGGAAGTTATTAAAGGATAAAGCATGGCACACAGTATTTTATATGATTATCGTGATTAATTATCAACCTGAATAAATAACCTTAATGGCACTGCGAACAGCATACAAAATAACGGCTTACAACAAAAATCTGCTTGTTATTTTCCGAAGATTGTTGCTCTTGTTGGGCGTTTACGCATTCATGCGGTTTTATTTTCTGTTTCTGAATGCCGACTATTTCAATAATCTCACTTTACCCGAGACGCTCAAAATATTTCTTGCCGGAATGCGTTTCGACATAAGTGCCATATTTTGGGTAAATTTATTGTATATTGTGGCGAATGCCATTCCGGGAAAATTCAAATATACCGAAAAATTTCAGTTTGGCTTAAAAATTTTTTTTATTGCAACAAACGGAGTGGCAATTTTTGCCGATTTGGGCGATGCGCAGTTTTTCCGGTTTGAAGAAAAAAGAACCAATGCCGATATTTTTACGCCCGAATGGTTGGGAGATGATTTCTTGCAATTATTGCCCCAATTTATGGCTGATTTTTGGCACGTTCCGCTCACTTTGTTGATTGTTTTGTTGATTCTTTGGCGTATTTATCCTCCCTTGAAATCGACAAATACAGCTCACACTTCAAAAAACAGGAAAGAAATCACACTTGAACTATTCGTCAGTTTAGTCTTTGCGGGCATTGTGTTGCTTGGCATTCGGGGAGGAATCCAGCTGAAACCCATTTCCGTAGTAAGTGCCACAAAATACACACATTTACACAATATTCCATTGGTTCTCAACACGCCGTTTTCGATAATCCGCACAATCGGGAAACTTGGCGTAAAACCGATTTCGTATTTCGAGGAAAATCAGCTGAACAAGATATTTACTCCGCAAAAAAGCTATTCGTCCGGAAAGTCAGGAAAAAGCGATAATGTTGTGATTATTATTTTAGAAAGTTTTGGTAATGAGTACGTAGGTTTTATGAATCCTGAATCAGATTATTCTACTCCTTTTCTTGATTCTTTGTGCAAAAGAAGTTTGGTTTTCAAGCGAGCATTTGCCAACGGGAAGCGTTCTATCGAAGCCCTGCCGTCGATACTTGCAAGTTTCCCCGCCTTGATGAACGACGCATTTATCACCTCAAAATACAGCACCAACAACATAAACAGTCTCGGCGCACTGCTTGCCAAACGCGGCTATCATACATCGTTTTTCCACGGCGGAAAAAACGGGACAATGAGTTTTGACAGTTTTATCAAAATATCGGGCATGGACAACTATTTTGGCAAAAACGAATACAATAACGATAGCGACTATGACGGACATTGGGGAATTTACGACGAACCGTATTTGACATATTTTGCAGACAAATTGACCCAATTTCCGGAGCCGTTTTGCACAAGTGTTTTTACCCTTTCGTCGCACCACCCGTATGCCATTCCTAAGCAATACGAGGGGAAATTTCCCAAAGGAAAATTCGTAAATACACAAAGCATTGCATATACTGATTATGCCTTAAAAAAATTCTTTGAAAAGGCTTCAAAACTGTCGTGGTATGAGCATACGCTGTTTGTAATTACGGCAGATCATACGGCGCAGGCTTATGCCGATTTTTATAAAAATAAAACAGGAAAATACGCTGTTCCTATAATTTTTTATCACCCCACAGATACTTCGCTTATCGGCGAAAGCAATCGTGTGGCACAACAGGCTGATATTTTACCGTCAATATTGGATTATCTTGAATACAAAGGGAATTTCACCGCTTTTGGAAATAGTGTTTTTGAAAAAAATACGGAATCCTTTGCCGTAAACTATATGAATGGTGTTTATCAGATAATTATGGACGAATATAGCTTGCTGTACGATGGCGAAAAAACACTTGGTTTGTATAATTATTTGTCAGACGTGCGTTTTGCGAAAAATGTATATAAAGATTCGACAGAAAGGGCAAGGCGTATGGAAAAAAAATTAAAGGCAATAATCCAAACTTACAACAACAGCTTAATCCGAAATAGTTTGGTGAAGAAATAATTGTGTAATACCATTTATATTTATAAAATAGTCCAATTTGCCAATTAGTTTTTTTTTATTACTTTTGGACCAAATTAAAAACACATATTATGTCATTTCCAAA
>PDWJ01001009.1_pt1 | contig 37061 bp, 21 predicted proteins | sample 1430881 | NCBI WGS metagenome assembly PDWJ01 (sample SAMN01162460, study PRJNA174530) | Oral metagenome, whole genome shotgun sequencing project. | biome: Marine environment; feature: Marine mammal; material: Swab sample of the gingival sulcus; isolation source: swab sample of gingival sulcus...
CTTTACCTAAATCACGCCTAGGATCTTCAATTTGGCTAAAAATAGTTAATAGATTTTTATCTTGTTTCATCTTTTATAAAATATTGATTATTAGTGCAATATACAAATAATCAACCAGAAAAACAAGAAGTAAACACCTAAATATCAATCATTTAAATGTTTTTTATAATGAGAAGATGTAGATGAAAATATTTAAATAACAAATGATTTTATGGTGCGTTTGCCCTGAAAACTCTGTTACGGGTATTTTGTTTTGCCATACTATTTATTAATTTTGTACGTTATTTTTATATTCGTTCATTCGTAAATTATATCAGCAATGCGTTTAATCCAATACATTTTATTTATCGGTATATTTCTTTGTGTTTTAACAGCAGAGGCACAAGTTATACCAATACAAAAATCGAAGAATAAAGTTGTAGTTGAAGGAAAAACCTACCTGCTGCATATTGTTGCACCCAAACAGACCTTATACTCTATATGCAAAGCCTACGGGGTGGATATGGCTGAGGTAATGCGTATTAATAATAAAAAAAACACAGCTATAAATGTAAACGATGCATTAAGAATTCCTACTATTCTTAATGCTTCCACAAAAGCACCCGAATATTCAGGTGAATATTTGTTTCATACGGTAAAAAAAGGCGATACGCTTTTTGCTTTGTATAAGAAATATGGTGTTTCTATTGCCGATATTATTAAAAATAACCCCAATACCGAAGAAGGATTATCCATAGGGGAGGTAATTAAAATTCCAAAGTTAAAAGAACAAAAGAAAGAGGAGGTTTTGCCTAAGGCTCATTTTGATAAGAAATATTATTACTATATAGTGAAAAAGGGTGATACCCGGTATGGCATTGCCAAAAAATTTGGTATAAAATATCGTAAATTGCGTCGCTATAATCGATTTATAAAAAAGCGAGATATTCGTCCGGCTGACGAAATTCGCATTCCTTTAAAATATGTCTCAAAAGAATATTTAGAAAAGATAGCAGTAGCCGAACAACAGAAAAAAGCAGAACAAGAAAAAAGTGATATGTTGTCTGAGGAGAATAAACAAAAAACTGATAATTATCCTGAGCAAGATAACATTATGATAGGCGAAGCTCCTGTGGTTGATGTCCCCGAAATTAATAAAAGAGATATACATGTGGCACTGTTACTTCCGCTGTATTTATATGCAAATGATACCATCAATAAGGTAGTAACCATTGAGGATTCTATACCCATTACTACAGAGAGAAATCCTAGAATTATGTATCGAAAGACGAAGAATTTCTTGCGATTTTATCAAGGTGTTTTAACAGCAATAGATACCTTAAAACAGCAAGGCTATAATATTAAATTGAAGTTATTTGATACCCAAAATAATCCACAAGTGGTACGCAAAACTCTTTCGCAAATGCAGTCAACACCATTTGATTTTATATTGGGACCAATATATTCTGAAACATTCTCGGCTGCGGCTCAGTTTGCAAAAATTCATCAAATTCCCATTATTTCACCATTGTCGGTAAAAAATATGGGAATTGAGAACAATCCATTTGCCATGCAGTTGAATGCATCAGTTGGAGCAGTAAGTCATAATTTAGCAGATTATGTGACATCAAAAAAGGATAAAAGTAATATTGTGGTATTGCATTCTAATGATTATAAAAAAGCGGAAGAATACAGCTTGGTACAAGCCATACAAATGCAGCTTTTTGAGCAGGGAAAATATTGGAATACGAATCATTTAAGTTTCAATAAATTAAACTATGATATTTATGGGTTGAATGGTTTGTCGAGAGTACTGCGTGATAGCTGTGAAAATATTGTAGTAATTCCTTCCAATGATCAGCCTCTTGTTGAGCATTATATTACCGAATTGAATATCTTAAAAAAACAATTCAATATAAGGGTTGTCGGTTATCCCAAATGGCAACGTTTTAACAGTTTGGAATTGGATTTGTTTTACGATTTGAATCTTACGTTGATTAGTCCTTATTTTATTGATTACAATATCGAAGCAATAGAAAATTTTGCATCGAATTTTCGAAATAAATTTGGCTGTGAACCTAACGATTTTAGTTTTAGAGGATACGATGCCATGCTATTTTTCAGTAAAATGGCGGGAAAATATGGTAAATCGTTTCTGTTAGGCTTAAATACCTTGTCAGTAGAGCTTTTGCAATCGAAATATCAATTTAAAAAAGTAGGAGAGAATGGAGGTTATGAAAATCGCGGATTCTTTTTGATAAACTATAATAAGAATTATTCCATTCAATGTAAGAGAGTTAAATAGAAAACATAAAAAAGAATTATTGTTTATAATAGTATGGTTAAATAAATATCCATTTACGGATATTTGTCCGAAATCGTATAAGGCTTTATAACCATCTATTTATCAGAATATAATTCAATATTTAAGGACGTATCTACGTAAACGGATAATGTTTGTTTGTGTTGATGAGTTATGTAAATATTTGTTGTCTAGAAGGTTAGTTTTAGTGGCATAACTATTGCTATTTTCGCGAATGTTAGTTATACTTTAAAGTCCTTAGATTATGAAAAAATTTTTACTACTGGGATGCCTTGTGGTGTTCTTTACGCATGTGCTATACGCGCAAACCGATCCTAATATTGTTTTTACTCCGGCAGCTAATGCTAACGTAGATGCATCGTTTACCGTGACTTATGAGAGTGGTTCGGGTACTAATAATGTGGATGACTGGGAAACAAAGATATCAGTCATTTCTGTTGGAGGAAATGCTTTACCGGCTAGTGCTTATTCTGTTGATACAGGAGCAAACTCCATTACATTTAATCCTGCCAATTCAGAGTCATTGCAAAAAGCAGTTGTTAATTTGCAATTTACGATAGAAGCAGAGAGTTATAATAATGCGGTATTTACACAAACCATTAATCCTGGTGCTCCTTCAAAAATGGAGATTACCACTCAACCTGTAGGACCTGCAAGCAACGGCGGAGCCTTGGAAACCCAACCAATACTCCAATTGAAAGATCAGTACGATAATGAATGCGACAACAATAGTGCACTGCAGGTAACAGCAGAGGTATCTACCAACGGTGGATGGACCATTGGAGGGACTGTTATGGTTACAGCTAATAGTGGAGTTGTTACTTTTACGGATTTAACTGCTTATGCCAATATTCAAACTGCAAATGCAAAAATAGATTTTTCGGCATCAGGCATACCAACTGTTACTTCTAACTCTTTTACTATTAATATGACTGATGCTCCAACGGTTAATGCAGAGAATAATGCAACTGTTGACGACGATGTAGTATTAACTTATAACAATAATGATACCTGGAGAGATAAAATCAGAGAGATTCAGGTGGACGGCACAAAATTAGATGAAAGTAATTACGACAAAACAGTATCCGGACAGATTTCACTGCGGACTGAAAATATCAGTACGCTTCATGTTCCTGGTACTTATTCCATTACCATATTGGCAAACGGTTATAAAGATGTAACCGTATCTCAAAATTTATCACATGGAGAACCTGCAAAAATAGAAATTACACAGCAGCCTGATAGTCCGCTTACCGACGGAGGAGAGCTGACTGTACAGCCGATTGTAAAACTTTCGGATAAATACAATAATGTCTGCAATGAAAGAAATTTCACCGTTGAAGCAGCTGCAAACAGCAGCGACTGGACAATAGGGGGAACAACCTCGGTTAATACTGATAATAATGGAAATGCAGCTTACAGCAATTTAACAGCTTCATCCGTTGGAGGAACTTCTAATGCCAGAATTAAATTTACTTATAGCAGTTTAACAATAGAATCAGAATCTTTTGCAGTAGGGCTAGCAGCACCTAGTGATTTAACTGCTGCTGCAAATGCTACAGTAGATAATGATTTTGATTTAACTTTTACTGATAATACAGATTGGAGAACCAATATCAGTGAAATAACCGTTGATGGTACACTTATAAATAGTGGCGATTATATTACCACTTCGGCTGGAAAAATTACCTTTAAAATTGCCAATATAACAGCAATGCATAATCCAGGGGATTTTAATATTGAAATTACGGCTAAAGGATTTAAAAAAGCTTCAATTACCCAGACTATTGCACACGGAGCTGTGGTGAAATTGGAAATTACACAACAACCGGAAGCTCCGGCTACCAATGGAGGAGAACTTGCTACTCAACCTCAATTAGAACTTAAGGATAAATACGATAATATATGTACAAGTAATACAAATGAGGTTACTGCTTCTGCGAAAGATAATAAGTGGACAATTGGCGGAACAACAACAATAAATGCTGCTTCCGGAGTTATTGAGTATACCAACCTAACTGCATCAGCTTCCGAAGCGGTAAGTAATGCGCAAATTCTATTTAGAACTTCTTCTTTGGAGGTTACATCTGATGCTTTTAATTTATCAATTAATGATGCTCCTGCTTTAACAGCCGATAATACGGACAATACAGTAGATAATGAAATTACCATTACTTTTACCGACGATGCAGATTGGAGAAGCAAGATTAATAAGGTTACCATTGATGATAACATCGTTGATGCAAATCAGTATACCTTAGAAGTAGGACAAATAAAATTTAACCCTTCAAATATTCAAGCCTTACAAAAAGTTGGTGATGTAACCATAAAAATTGAGGCTGAAGGCTATTCTGATGCAAATGTAACACAGCAAATGTTACATGGAGAACCTAATAAGTTAGTTGTGTTAACACAACCTGAAAGTCCTGTGAATAATGGAGGAGAATTAGCCACACAACCTAAAATTCAGTTTCAGGATCAATACGATAATGTTTGTACTTCAGTTACCGAAAATGTTACTGCATCGGAAGATGATGATTCTAAATGGACCCTGGGAGGAACAAAACAAGTTGCTGCTACAAATGGTGAGGTTACTTATAGTGACTTAACAGCAACTTTAAAAACGTCATCGGGAGTTACAGCAAAGATCAAGTTTGCCAGTTCGACTCTAAATACAGAATCGGCAACTTTTGACTTATCGTTGTCTACTCCGCCTACATTAACTGCTGCGGATAATGCAACTGTTGATAATAGTTTTAGTATTTCCTACAGTAGTGGTGATGATAATTGGAAGGATAAGGTTACGGAAATTACCATTGATGGAGAAACAGTAACTTATGCTTTCGAAAACTATAATAAGCGTATTACGTTTAATCCTGCTGAAAATCCTGTATTGCAAACGGCCAAAGAAAATGCTAAAATAGTTGTTAAAGCTGATGGATATAAAGAAGCAACTGTTAATCAGACTATTAAACACGGAGAGGCAAAAGGTCTAAAAATGGTGGTTCAACCTACAGCTCCTGCTCAAAATGGACAGGTATTGCAGCAGCAACCCGTCGTGGGTGTTAAAGATCAGTATGGGAACACTTGTACGTCTTTAAATAGTAATAATATTAAAGCTGAAGCTGTTGGTGCTGATTGGACATTAAGCGGAACTGTTAGTGTAAATATACAAAATGGAAAAGCTTCTTATACCGATTTGGTTGCGACTGCTGATAAATCAACAACAGCACAAATTAAGTTTATATATAATGCTGTTACTCCGGAGTTTGAAGTTACATCTAATGAATTTAATTTAGAATTAGCTGCGACACCAACGTTAAGTAGCGGTTATGGTGAGAAAACGGTGGATAGTACTTTTGAAATAACCTATAGTGGTAGTAATGCCGATGATTGGGAAAATAAAATTAATGATATTTATATTGGAACAGAACGGCTATCTTCTAGTGCATATAACATAGTTAAAGGTGATAATAAAATAACTTTTGATCCTTCAAAATCGGAATTGTTACAAAAGGCCGAAACAATAAATATTATTATAAAAGCTACAACTTATAACGATGCTTCTATTGATGTTACATTAAAGCATGGTGAATTTGCCAAACTGACTATTGTTAAGCAGCCTGAAGCTCCGGAAACTAATGGAGGGGAACTAAAAGTACAACCTGAAGTTGCTTTCCAAGATCAATATGGAAATACTTGTACCTCGACATATGGTTTGGGGCAGGTTACTGCAAAAGCAAATAATGACAGTTGGACTTTGGGAGGTACTCTTACTGTATCACCAAGTAGTGGAATTGCTGTTTACACCGATTTAACAGCAACTACCTCAGAAGATTTAACCAATGCATCAATTATTTTTACTGTTGATGATAAATCTGTAGAATCGAATAGTTTAGAGTTTAAATTAGATACGCCTCCTACTCTTACAGCAGCAAGTGGAGCTACTGTTGACGAACATTTTGAGGTTAATTATGAAGAAACGGAGTTTACCAATTCGTGGGAAAGTGCTGCAAATAAAACAGTTACTTTTGAAGGGGAAACACTTCCTGAAGATGCCTATGCTTTTAATACCTCGAATAATAAAATTGTATTTAAACCGGAACAATCGGAAATATTACAAAAAGCAGTTACCAATGCTGAAATTGTGATAAAAGTTCCAAATTTTAAATCTGCACCTGTAACACAAACTGTTGCTCATGGTGCGGCGACAACAATTTTAATTAAAACACAGCCTGTTGCTCCTGTTTACAATGGGGGAGAATTGGAAGTTCAGCCTGAGGTATATGTGGAAGACCAGTATAAAAATAAGTGTACAGGAGATAATGATACCGAAATTACAGCTGCAGCTAATAACGCTGAATGGACACTTGGCGGTACTGTTACGGCTAAAGTTACTAATGGTGCTTTAGCTTACACTGATCTTACTGCTTCAAGCGATAAAGCACTGAAGGGAATATTTATTAAATTTTCAGCAAATGGTGTAACCGGAGCAGAATCGGCCAAATTTAATTTAGGTACAAATATAGCTCCTGATCTTACTGCTACAGCTAATGCAACTGTAGATGCTCCTTTTGAGATTACATTTACCGATAAAGATGAGTGGCAAAGTAAGATTACACAAATTACTTACGATGGTGTTGTAATTGATGCTTCGGCATACGACATCACACAAGCTAATAAGATTGTTTTTGATCCTGCAAAATCGGCAGCATTACAAAACTCAAAAACAGCAGATATTGTTGTTAGTGCAAGTGCTTTCGATGATGCCAAAGTAGAACAAACGATTAATAATGGTGTGGCAAAAAAGATGTATGTAAAAATACAGCCAGCTGCGCCTGCATCTAATGGAGCTGTTCTTGAAACACAACCTAAAATAGGTTTGCGTGATCAGTACGATAATGAGTGTAGTACCGATAATACAACATCTGTAACTGTAGCTCGTGGCGATGAAAACGAGTGGACATTGAGCGGAACATTAACTGTTACAGCAAATAAAGGTGTTGCAACATTTACCGATTTAACAGCATCAAGTAATGTAGAAGTAGAAGAGGCATTTTTGAAATTTACTGCTGACAATATGGTTGCTGTTACTTCTGATAAATTTATTATTCCTTTGAATAGCAAACCTGAACTTTATGCGGCAAAAGAGGCTACTGTCGATAATCCATTTGCGATTACTTTTACTGATAATGCCAACTGGAGAGAAAAAATAACAGAAGTGAAATTTGGGGATACTGTTTTAGATAATACCGTATATAAAACAGAGAAAGGGAAAATAACTTTCGATCCGGCCAAATCAGAATTGTTGCAAAAACCATCAACAACAATTATAACTATTTCTGCTGACGGGTATGCTCCTGCTAAGGTTGAACAAACTATAGCTCATGGTATTATTGCAAAAATGAAAATTAGAATTCAACCCGTGGGTCCCGATTCTAATGGAAATCCTTTATCTACACAACCTGAAATTAATCTACTTGATCAATATGAAAATCTATGCGATAGCGATAATAGTACAGAAGTAAATGCTACGGTTGGTAGTGGTACATGGGAAATTGCAGGAACGACTAAAGCGACTGCTGTTAATGGAACAGTTGTGTTTGATAATATTATTGCGCAAAGTACTAAGAAAGTTACCGATGCAACCATAATGTTTAAATGTGAAGGCCTTGAGGATGTAGAATCAGAAATATTTACAATACCGGCACCGGAAGATGGAATAGTGGTTTCAGCTGATGAAAATGCTACTGTAGATAATCCATTTACGCTTACTTTTACTGAAAATGCGGAATGGCGTACAGCAGTAGATTCTATTTACTGTGATGGAGAAAAATTAAATGCATCTGCTCTCGATAATACTCAAGAAGGAAAATTAATTATAGATCCGGCTAAAGATAAAAAATTGCAATCGGCCGGAGAAAAGAAATTACAAATTTATGCCACCGGGTATAATCTGTCTGAAGTAACACAAAAAATAAAACATGGTGTTGCTAACAAAATGGAAGTGGTTATACAACCGAAGTCTCCTGAAAGAAATGGTGGTGAATTATCGGTACAGCCGGCACTGCAGATATTGGATAAGTACAATAACAAATGTAGTACTGAAAATACCATTACTATTACTGTAGCCAAAGGGGATAGTAATAGTTGGACTTTGGGAGGAACCTTAACCAAAAAAACTGTTGATGGTTCGGTTAATTTTTCAGATTTGACAGCAAGTAGCGAAACCGCTATTACCGGAGTGTTTATAACATTTAGTTCAGAGGGACTATCAAATGTCAATTCCGATACTTTCGATATTCCTGGACTAGAAACAGCTCCTGTATTAACTGCATCAAGTGATGCGCGTGTGGATAAAGTGTTTAGTATAACATTTCCTGAAAATAAAATCTGGAGAACTGAAATATCAGAAATACGTTTTGGAAAAGATGTTCTTCCACAAAAAGCTTATGATATAACTGAAGAAGGTAAAATTACTTTTGATCCTGATAAAACGGATATATTACATAAAGCTGCTGAAAAATATATTGTAATTAGTTCTAAATCGTTCACTAAAGATTCTGTATTACAAGATTTAATGCACGGAACAGCTAAAACAATTACGATAACACAACAACCAAAAGAACCAAATCAAAATGGTAATTTATTGACACAACAGCCTATTGTAAAGTTATTCGATAAATATAATAATGCGTGTAACAGAGAAAATGCTGTTACCGTAACAGCAAGTGCAACTGGAGGTAGCTGGTATTTGGAGGGTACGGTCTCCATTACAGTAACTAACGGTGTTGCAGAATTTACAGATTTGACTGCCGGAAGCGAATCTGCAATAGATGATGCAACGATAACATTTTCTGGCGAAGGACTAACGAAGGTGGAATCTGATCCATTCCAAATTCCTGCTCCTACAGCTGCACCTAATCTTTTAGCTGCATCGAATGCAACGGTTGATAATCCGTTTACGATAACTTTTGCAGAGAATGCTCAGTGGCAATCAAACATCAAGAGTATATCCTTTGATGGTAAAAAACTACCTGATACAGCTTATGATTCAAGTAATCAGGGGGAAATAACTTTTGATCCGAGCAAGAGTACTATTCTGCAAAAAGCGAAAACTGCCGATATTATTGTTGTTTCCAAAGGATTTGGAAATGCTAAAGTATCGCAGGTGTTAGAGCATGGTGAAGTGGCTAAGCTAAAAATAACCAAGCAGCCTACTCCTCCTGCTTACAGCGGAGGAGAATTCGAGCAGCAGCCTTATGTAGAGGTGGTGGACCAATATGATAATATTTGTAAAAATAATTCTGATTTTGAAGTTACTGTTGCCAAAGGCGATGATGGAGAATGGACGCTTGGAGGTGAAAAAACAGTTGTTGCTGTTAACGGGTTGGCTGAATTCATAAAGCTTACTGCATCTTGCGAGAAGAGCGTAGAAGGAGCATTTTTAACATTCACCGGAAAAGATGTACCAACTGTTAACTCAGATAAATTTGATATTCCTGCGTTTAAGGAAGCTCCTAAATTAACAGCTCAAAGTGATGCTACTGTTGATAATGATATTGTTATCACTTTCGAAGATAAAACCAACGAATGGAGGAAACGTGTGGTGAAACTTTTATATGGTGGAGAAGAAGTTAAAAATTCACACTACTCTGTAAATGAAAACAATATTGTACTTCAAGTGGTAAAAGAACCTCTTTTCCAAAAAAGTGGAACCTTTAAGGTTGAAGTTCTTGCCACCGGATATAATAGTACATCAGTTGACCAAATAGTAAAACACGGTGCTATTGACTCAATGATTTTAGACAAACAGCCTTTGGCTCCATTAACCAACGGTGCTTTGTTACGTCAACAGCCGGTTCTTTCTTTTGTCGATCAGTACAAAAATGTTTGTGACAGTGAGTCAACAAAAACCATTACAGCTAAAAAATATGACGATGGTGTATGGACTTTAGACGGAACGAAAGAGGTGGAAGCTGATAAAGGCGTGGTTACTTTTACTGATTTGTCAGCATATTCAACAGCTCCTATTACCGGTGCAAAAATAGCATTTACTTCTGAGGGATTATATACTATTGTTTCTGAACCTTTTGATATTCCGGATATTACGACACCTCCGGAGTTAACTGCTGCTGAAAATGCTACTGTTGATAATCCTTTTGATATAACTTTCAGTGAAAATAAATTCTGGAGAGATAAAATTAAATCTATCAGGGTAAATGGAGAAACTCTGACAGCTAAGAGTTTTGATAAAACTTTACCGGGAAAAATCAGATTTATTCCTGCTGAATCTAAAGTGTTACAGAAAAGCGGAGAGTTGGAAGTTATAATTGAAGCTACAGGATTTGATAACAACTTAGTAAAACAGCAATTAAATAACGGTGTAGCTGATAGTCTGATTATTATTAAACAACCAAAAGCTCCGGCAGTAAATGGAGATGTTTTGGCAGCACAACCGGAATTAAAATTGGTTGACCAGTATCTGAATACATGTGTTACTAACAGTGTCGATACGGTAGAGGTTAGTAAAGCAGATGCGGGAGATTGGACTTTAGGTGGAACCTTAAAAGTTGTTGCAGACAAAGGTATAATTGCTTACACTGACTTAACAGCCACAAGTGAATTGGCAGTTAGAGGTGCTAAATTGCAATTTATTCACAGTAAAGGAAAAGTGGAATCGGAGCCATTCGATTTACCTATTCCGGTAATCAAACTTATTGCTGATGATAATGCAACAGTTGATAATCCTTTCACAGTTACTTTCACAGATAATAGTGCGTGGCGGGAAGCTATTACGGAAATTAAATTTGCCGGCGATAGCATAAAATCCGAAGCTTATACTATTGAACCTGGAAAAATAACCCTAGATCCTGCAAAAGATACAATTCTGCACAAGGCGCAAAAGGCAAAATTAGTGGTGGTTTCAAAAGGATTTAGCAATAGTGAGGTAGAGCAGGATTTGAAGCATGGTGTTGCTGACAGTATGCTTATCGTAAAACAACCAACAGGTCCTAAAAAGAATGGTGAGAAATTGGTTGATCAACCCGAATTAAGCATTGTTGATAAATATGAAAATGTGTGTACAAGCAATAATAGTATTGAAGTTACAGCTGAGAAATATGGTGATGGTACAGATAAAGACAACTCGGAAGATTGGACCTTAGGAGGAACTGTAACGGTTAAAGCAGTAGATGGTATTGTTACTTACAAAGATTTAACCGCAGCAAGCGAAGATCTTGTAAAGGGAGCTAAATTACAATTTAACTCTTATGGGTTGCCTTCTGTGGTTTCTGAAGGGTTTGATATTGTAAGACCAAAAGCCCCTGTATTAATTCCAGATGAAAATGCTACCGTTGATGAGCCTTTCACCATAACATTTGAGGAAAATAAAGCTTGGCGCGAAGCAATTACCGATATAAAATATGGTATTATTAGTATTAAAGGTAACTTCGATATTTCAATGCCGGGAAAAATTATTATTGATCCTGCTAAAGCAACTGTTTTCCAAAAAGCAGGACAAAATACCATTACGGTAATATCTGGTGAATATAATGACACCCAGTGTACACAAGTTATTGTGCACGGGAAAGCCCGATATATTATTGTAAAGAAACAACCAACACAGCCGCTTGAAAATGGTGGAGCTTTGGTTAAACAACCTCAGTTATTGCTTCAGGATCAGTACAGAAATAATTGTGATACCGATAACGATACACCTATTACAGTAAGAAAAGCTGATTCTGGTGATTGGAAGTTAGGAGGAATGATTACGAAAATAGCCAAAGATGGTATTGTAACCTATGTTAATTTAACAGCTACCAGTAGTATGGCAGTCTCAAATGCCCGTTTAGAGTTTTTCGGAGATAATGTTGTCTCAACGGAGTCGGAAACTTTTAATATTCCTGAACCTAAGAGCGATAGAGCAGGAACAGCATTAGCCAATCCTGAACGAGTTTGTGCCGGCGAGAGTTCAAATATTACTTTGTCAGGATTCGATGGTAAAATTCAGTGGCAAATTTACAATAATGATACAGGAGAATATGAAGATATTTCCGGTGAAACAGCATCGGTTCATGTGACTAAGCCTATTGTGAAAAATGAACGATACAGAGCTAAAGTAACCAAAGAGAAATTTGCACCTCAATTTTCAAATATTGTTACCGTTAGTCCTGTTAATCCGGTAGTTGCTGATTTCTCATTTGAAGTGAAATTTAATACTGTATCTTTCACGAATCTTAGTGAAAATGCCACTTCTTTAGAATGGGATTTTGGTGATGGACAATTAAGTAGTGATGTAAATCCGGTTCACTCATACATTTTAAATGATATGAATGGCGAAGGATTTCAGGTAACATTGACAGCAAGTAACGGTGCTTGTCCTAACAGTAAAAAAACTAAAGAAGTGTTTATTGTTACGGATGTTGATGATTTGGTTGCTGAAAAAGGAGTTGTTGTATATCCAAATCCATCTAATGGAGAGTTCTTTATGGAATTGTTAGAGAGTCAGGAAGATGGTATTATGAGGATATTCGATGCCACAGGTAAAGTAGTTCATACAGCAGCTATAGAGAAACACTTTGGAGCCAAACGAATGCATTTTGACTTAAAGTCGCTTTCAAGAGGATTGTATGTAGTTACGATACAATATCCTACTAAAGTGGTTCGAACAAAATTACTGATAAAATAGATATAACTCTGATTATTGATAAAAAAATAGCGGTACTTTAAAAGTGCCGCTATTTTTGTATTATATCAGTTAATGTTGAATTTACATTAATCTTTACTAAGTAATCATAATAATTCTACTCCTTAATTTTTTTATGTCGCTTTTTTAAAATCTTCAGCTTTGGGCGTTTTATCGATTTTATATGTGATAAAAAAGTAGATATATGCCTGTCTTTTTTGGTGCTGTAAACATCGGCAATGGTGATCATTATTCCTGTTTCCTCAACATCGCCGAAATGACTGTTTACGGCTGTTCCAAAACACTTCATTGTGGGGGAAAGACTCATATAGGCATTTACCAAAGGAGGTACGTTTTCGCCTTTAGAACGTACAATTCTTGATAGAATTCTATAGTTTTCTTCGTAGGTTTCTCCGTTAAATGTTTTCTGCATCTGTTCTTCGTCCATCTCAAAATGCAGCGGGTTTTTTGCCCAAACCAAATGTTCGGTATCCTTAAATCGGCTGTTCATAAAATAAAGGATATAATTACGAGCCGTTCTATTATAATGAGGATACATGGTAACCTTACCAAAGAAATATTTAATTTCGGGATAGATAACTGTTAAGGCTCCCAAGCCGTCCCATAGATTATCTAAAGCATAAAGGCTTTTGCGTCCTCTTTCCATGCTCTGATAATCGGGTTGTACAAATGAGCGTCCCAATTCAATCATTTGGGGCATGTAGTTAATCTTAAAAGAGTCGGAAAAATTAAATAATCGGGTAGTGGCAAGCAGAATGTTCCCTTCTTCATCGTATGGGGCATCTTTGCATAGAATATACCGATAGCCGCCAATAATTTCCTGATTTTTAGGATCCCATACAATCAGTTGATGATATGGTTTTTCATTGGTATCGTAATGGTCAATATCAATCTCTTTACCTGTTCCGCCACCGGCTTTTCTAAAGGTTATTTCACGTAATCGTCCTACTTCCCGCATTAAATTTGGCGATGTATCGTTCGTAAAACAGTACACTTCATTTTCACCTTTGTTGGTTTTTCTTACAAAGGTTTCGCTATTCAGCTCTTTTAAAAGCGCTTCTCGTGATACCGGTGGAATAATTTCTTTCATTGGTTGTGTTGTTATGATATAGACTCTTAATGATTATTATTTTTGTTTACTAGTTGATATACTTTTTGTTTGATAATTTCAGCCCACTCCTGATGTTTTTTATCTTTTGTAAAACTCTTATACGAGATAGGTTCACCCACTGTAATAGTGAAAGTTTTGTTGCGTTGTTTAAACAATTCATCGGGTAAATATAACATTTCTAAATTGGCTTTTAGGCCCAGAAATTTACGAATATTGGCAAGGTTATAGAAAAAGTTCGAGTTGCGCCCACTGATATGTATTGGCACAATGTCGCGTTGATGCTTTATAGCTTTGGCTATAAAACTTTTTTTCCATTCCAAATCTTCAATTTTCCCTTTCTGTTTTCTTGAAACCAATCCTGCGGGGAAAGTGAGAATTGTTGCATTTGATTTGTAAGCGTTTTCCAGCTGTATGGCTGCTGCTTTGGCTTGACCTCCGTGTTTATTGATTGGCAGAAATACATTTTCTACATTTTTTACGTGCATCAAAATATCGTTAACCAAGAATTTAATAGGGGCAAACTTTCTTCCGAAAATACTAATGAGAATAATACCGTCGGGACCTCCCAATGGATGGTTTGATGCTAAAAGGTATCTGCCATTGGGATTCAGGTTCTCTAAACCTTCAATTTTATATCTTATATTTAATTCTTCTAAAACGCTATCGGTAAAATCAACTCCTTGTTTATGATGGTTTTCCTTCAAAAAATCATTTATCTCCTCTTGATGGATAATTCTTTTCAAATATCGAATGATAAATCCCGGTAGCAGTTTTGCCAATCGCTGACTTTTGCCTGCAATTACCTTTTCTACATCAATTTTTAAATAATTATCAGATTTCTTAGTATGCATAAGGTTTAGAAATATTTAGAAAGGCAAATATCGTAAAATTTTCGAAAATTTATGCTTTGGTTTTTAAAATTGATATTTTGGATTGAAAATTCTTACTTCTGCGGCTTTTTTTAGTTCTGACCTGATGTTTGTAGCGAGATAAAAAACACCATTTTTTACTACCGGTTATCTTGGGCAAAATAAAGTAAATAAGGTTTGGAATAGAGCAGAATTTTTAAGTATTTAAAAATAATTATTGAATCGGAGAATGTTCTTGAAAAAGGGCATTCTATTTTTTTAGTATGAAAAGCGTTAGAATTTCACCATTATACCGATACTTGGCAGAACTGTTCCTTGTGTGTTAGAATACGATTCTAAAACATAGTTTTTGCCATTGTTGGTGGTCGCAAAAGAACCGTCAGCATTCTGTTTACGTAAAATAATATCCCGTGAGCTGCTTTTAAAATTATAGGCATTTTGTATATCCAGATAAATCATTAAAGTCCATTTGTCAAAAAAGAAATATTTGTCTGCTCTAAGGTCTAATTGGTGAAAAGCTTTGTTGCGTCTGCCATTTAATATGCTGTAGTCGGGATAAGGTCCGTTATTGACAGCCCAAACCGATTTTTTTTCTGATTTTTCAAGATCGTAAGGGGTATAAGGCAGACGTCCCACATACCGCCATTTGGCACCAAGCTGCCAATTGTTTTTGAACTTTTTACTTGCTGTTATCGACAACAGATGTTTGCTGTCCCAAGCCGAAGGAATATATCGATTATCGATATTAGTAAATTTGCTTCTGAAAAAGGTGTAGGAGGCAAGTATCGTAAACGTGCTGTAGTTCCAGCGATTTAAAATCTCAACACCCCAGGCTCTTCCTTTGCCGGTAAAATCAACTATTCCGCCGCCGTAAATATCGTAATCTGCACCTTGATTTGCCAAACTCGAACCGGTAGTTAAATCAATGGGATAATTAAAATAATCTTTGTAAAAAGCTTCAGCAGAAAGCATTACTTTACTACCCCAAAAGTGTTCTGCCCCCGCGTTATATTGGTGCATTCCAATAAATTTAACCGCATCTTTATTGACCAAACTACCTGTATTATTGCGGTATCCCATGGTGGTGTAAGCACTCTGCTGAAAATATCTGCCGGCACTTCCGTTGATTTTCAGATGGTCGTTTATATCATAAGAAACAGCTATTCGGGGCGAAAATTGTTTAAAGATATTCGATGTGGAATTGTTGTAATTATTGGCATCGAAGCGGGTGCCGGTGGAGGTTAGTAGTTTGCCGTTAAAAAAACGTTTGGTAACATGTGCAGCCAAACCATATTTGAATAAATTCAATGAGGTTTCATAATCTAAATCTACAATTTTATCGAGCATAAATACTTTCTGAAAACTGTTGTTATGGTAATCAGCATACTCCATATTGGTGCTGAAAACCGCTTTAATACTGCTGTTTTGAAGATGATATTCATATCTGAACTTATTTTCGGTTTCCGTAGAATTGTAATTAAAAGTCTTCGGTTTGGTGCTGTCGTTTTCTGGGTATTTATACAGTTCGTTATTGAATTTGTTGCGGCTTAAAACAAATGTATGATACCCTTTTTTTGCAAAATGTTTATATACTGCACCCACTGTGTAACTCCATTGATTATTTACGGGAATCGACCGGATAACAGCTTTTTGCGAAGGTTCGGGATCTTTTATATCGGTATTTATTTTTAGATGATCTAAAGCGCCGATACTGATAATGGTGAATTGATTCTTTTTATCGATATTGGTTTTCAGTTTTAACTGATAATCATTAAAAGTGGGAAGAAAAGGCAGTCCTATGGCAGAAAACAGAAACTGAAGATACGATCTGCGGACAGAAAAAATACAGCTTGTTTTCTTGCCGATAGGTCCATCTACGGTTAGTGCCGCTTCGCTTGCTCCAACTGCAAACTGAAAGCTGGTTTTTTCAAGGTTTCCGTCTTTTTGTTTAAAATCGAGAACACCGCTTAAAGCATTGTACTTCTCTGCCGGAAAAGCAGAAGAATAAAAATCGACATTGCGGATAAAATCGGCATTGATAATGCCTGCGGGACCTCCCGAAGCTCCTTGTGTTGCAAAATGATTCAACACCGGAATTTCCACATCATCTAAGAAAAAACGGTTTTCGGCAGGTCCTCCTCCTCTGATAATAATATCGTTGCGGAAAGCACGGGTGGAACCCACGCCCGGAAACGACTGTATCACACGTGATATATCTCTGTTGCTTCCCGGGTTGTTCTCAATTTCTCTTGTGCCGATACTCTGCATCGATATGGGTGCTTCTTCCCGCTTAACAAACGAGGCTGGACGTACCTCAACGCCTTTCAGCATTTTTGAGAGAGGCGTTAAAGTAATAGTAATATATTCTGTTTTATTCCTGCGCAATAGAATTTGATTGGTTTGTCTGCTTTTGTACCCGATAAAAGAGACTTCTAAAATAACATAGCCGGGGTTTAATTTATCTATGTAAAATCTGCCGTTTTCATCGCTGACAACTCCTTTGGATTGATTTACGATACTGATATTGGCAAACGGAAGCGGTTCGTTGGTGGCAGCATCATGTATTTCGCCTTTTATGGCACAGTTTTGTGCCGTGAGGGAAAAATAAAATAACTGTAATAGTATAATAAAAACGATTCTCATTTTTTGCTGTGATATGGGCAGGTAATTAACGATCTTACAAAGATAAAATAATTTTAAGTTCTATCATTATTCTATTTTTTATTAAATTTGCGGGTGTTAGATGGATCAAAAAAAATTGTATTTGGAATAAATAAAAAATAATTAGATGAAAATATTGATAACAGGAGGCAGCGGATTAGTCGGCAGAGAGTTAACAGCAGTTCTGCAGCAGCAGGGGCACGATGTGGCGTGGTTAAGCAGCAGACATTGGCTGAAATCGAATATACCCATTTCTGAATACAATTATTCTTCGGGGGAAATAGATAAGGAGGAGCTGAAATCCGCTGAAGTTATTATTCATTTGGCGGGAGCTAATGTGGGAGAAAAGAAATGGAGCAAAAAGCGGCAGAAACTGATAATGGACAGTAGGGTGAAAACGGCAGAACTTATTTTTAATACTTTAAAAGATACCGATCATCAGCTGAAGGCGTTTATTTCTGCATCGGCAGTTGGTTATTACGGAGCCGTTACCACCGAAAATATATTTAACGAAGAGAGTGCCGCAGGCAGTGATTTTTTATCCAGCGTGTGCCGGCACTGGGAAAAAGCCGCCGATGCTTTTACTTCGCTCGGCGTTCGGGTGGTAAAGGTGCGCAGCAGTGTGGTATTAAGCAGATCGGGCGGGGCATTGGAGAAAATTATACCACCGTTTAAATTTGGAGCCAATGTGGTGCTGGGCAGCGGTAAGCAGTATATGCCTTGGATACATATCGATGATTTATGCAATATCTACCTTAAAGCAGTGGAAGATGAAAATATGCATGGCGTTTACAATGCTGCAGCACCCGAACATACGGACTACAGCAATTTTATGCAGCAGCTGAAACCTTATTTTAAGCGTGTATTTTTGAATGTAAAAGTACCTGCTTTTGCACTGCGTCTGGTGTTTGGCAAAATGGCAGTGCTGCTGTTAGACGGCAGCAGGGTAGAGGCTCAGAAAATTGTAAAATCGGGATTTCAATTTAAATTTCCAACGCTAAAAATGGCTTTTGATCATTTATTAAAAAAAGAGTAATACGTTTTTTTTATCTAAATAGTGTTTGGAGAGATTACTTACATCCTTCTCCTTCGGATTAATTTCATAACGAACAGTTTTTATTTCGTATGTATGACGTTTGTAGAAACTTATTTTTCCCAATGTATTTTTTCTTTTATGTGCAGTATTCTTGATTTTGCATATTCGTAGTGTTTGCTCTCTTTTTGGGTGGCATTTTGTATATATTTGGAGTAATATTCTAATGCTTTTTGTTTGTTTGAGTCAAGCTCCTCATAAGTAGTAGCTATTTCGTACAAAATATCGTTTTTGGGATTTAGTTCGTAACTTTTCTTATATTGTTCTATGGATTTTGCAAACTCCCGAATCATTCCGTAGGCTTTTGCTAACTGCAGATGCATGTCCGATTTACTGGGAGATGTGATATAAAATAATGCAGTATTGATATGTTCTATCGCTTTGTTGTATTGCTTATTTTTTAAGAAGCAGTATCCCTGATAGTAGTTGAGCATCGGGTCTTTGTCGTAGGATTTTCCACATTTATTAAAAGCATCCAATGCTTTGTTGTAATTGTGCATCTGCATATGGCATACACCTAACATTTTGTAACCATTTGCATTTAATTGTTTGTGTTCTGCCATATCTTGATAGATAAGCATTGCATTGGAATACCATTTTAATCCCATTAAGCACTTGGCTTTCTTTTTCAAAAGGATGGTGTTGTTGGGATATTCTTTTAATCCCTTGTTGATATACGATATTGCCTGTTTATAAGCTGACATATCATAAAAATTTTGAGATAAATAGATTATTACTGCTAAATTATAGCTGTTTAATTGATAAGATTTTAAATAAGCACTTGTGGCTCCCACATGATCTTGCGCCCGTGATTTTGTTTTCCCCAGAAGTTTGTATAGGTTTGCATTTGTAGTATCCTTTTTTATGAGTCGATTGTAAATTTTTATTGCTTCTTTATACTCTCCTAGAGTAGTATAAGTTTTTGCAAGCAGCAAACTACCTTTATAATTGTTTGTTGTTAAATTGTTCAGCTGTTTTAAATTAGATATGACTTTTTTGTAATTGCCTGAATAAAATAAGCAATTCGATAAATTTAGTAAAGCTATAGGGTAGTTGGGCTGTAATTGCAATGCTTTGCGATAATTGATAATTGCCAGGTTGTTTTTGTCGATATTTTCATATGATTTTGCCAGTGAAAAATAGAGACTACTACTAGACGTATCTTTTTTTATTTGTTTTTGTAGTAATGGTATGGCTTCTTGATATTTTCCCTCAAACAATAATTTTTCAATATGTTTGCTTTGAGCTGATAGTAAATTGACTGTTAATAGTGATAGAAGAAAAAAATAAAATCGTTTCATGATATAAATTTTAGTGCAAAAATATTGTTATTGTTTATTGCCGATTTATAAAAAAATACTTATCTCCGACATGTACTATATTTTCAATGTTTCAAATATAGTATTTTTATTTTCTATATACAATAGATTTAGTTATAAATAATGTGTTTTTAGTTTGTTGTTGTGGAATGTTGATATAATCAATTGTTTAGCAGGGGTATGAATATTAGATTAAAGATTAGTTAAGACTAAAGAAATATTATTTTTCATTCTTGTAAAATACACGAGAAAAGAGCAGTAGATTTTGTGTCGTTTCCCAAAGTTTTTATCACAGAAAAAATGTTGTTTACAAAGCAAAATAGGCTATTGAAGAGAAAACTTATTAATAAAGTGAATAAAAGTGGGTAGAAGTGGTTGAAAATGGGGAAATTTTCCCTATCTTTACAGATGAATTTTAATTGTAGGTAATGGCAACGTTTATAGGAGATTATAAGTGTAAAATAGATGCAAAGGGGCGAATACTTCTCCCTTCTTCTTTTCGGAAGCTGCTTGTTGGCGATTCGGAAAACAGATGTGTGTTACGGAAAAGTTTGTACGAAAGCTGTATTGATCTGTTTCCTGCCGAAGCTTGGGAGCAGCAGGTGGATTTGGTTTATGAAAAAGCAAGTCGTTTAATGAATAGAAAAAAAGCCGGATTTTTACGAGAATTTTTTCGTGGTACTGCTGAATTGTCCATCGATAATAATGGGCGAATATTGATACCTAAGAAATTTTTCAGTGATGTAGATTTAGGTAAAGAGGTAATTCTTGCCGGACAACGAGATAAAATTGAAATATGGAATGCTGCTGCCTACGAACAATCAGCATGGAGTGAAGAAGAATTTAGTAATTTTGCAGACGAGATATTGGGAGCTGATTCCCCTGAAATTTTATAATGGTTTTAAATAAAAGAAAATGAGCGAATATCATGTTCCCGTTTTGTTAGGAGAGAGCATACAGGGATTAAATATTAAACCCGAGGGCGTTTATGTGGATTTAACTTTTGGAGGCGGTGGACATTCTCGTGAGATTTTAAGTTGTCTAACCTCAGGAAAGCTGATTGGTTTTGACCAGGATGAGGATGCTGAGAGAAATATTCCTGATGATGAACGTTTTATTTTTGTTCGGCACAATTTCAGATATTTTAGAAACTTCTTGAGATATCTGGGGTATGAAAAGGTAGATGGTATTTTGGCTGATTTGGGCGTTTCGTCGCACGAATTTGATGTGGCAGAACGTGGTTTTTCGTTCCGTTTCGATGGCGATTTGGATATGCGTATGAATCAGAATGCCGATTTTACAGCTGCTAAGTTGCTGAATGAGTACGAAGAGGAAGATTTGTATCGGATTTTTAAATTTTATGGAGAAGTTAAGAATCCTGGAAAACTGGTGCGTTTAATTGTCGATTATCGTAAACAACAAGCTTTTGATACCATACAAAGGTTTAAAGAGGTAATTGCTCCTTGTGTGCCAAAACTGAAAGAGCATAAATATTTGGCTCAGGTGTTTCAGGCAATACGAATTGAAGTGAATAGCGAAATGGAAGCATTGCGCGAAATGTTAGAACAAAGTGTTGATGTATTGAAACCTGACGGGCGATTGGTGGTGATTACTTACCACTCGTTGGAAGACAGGTTGGTAAAGAATTATATCCGTAATGGAAATTTTGAAGGTAAAGCAGAAAAAGATTTTTACGGTAATGTGAAAACGCCATTGAAAGCCATTAACCGAAAAGTTATTTTACCGTCTCAAGAGGAGATAGAGAAAAATGGAAGAGCCAGAAGTGCTAAGTTGAGAATTGCGACATTAAATGATAGAAGAGATGTTTAAGTTTACAAAAAAATATAACGATTTTATTCCTTCGGGAGAAGAGAGAAAGATAATTAAGAAATCGCTGACGGATGTGATGAATGGAAATATTCTTACAAAAAAAGCGTTTACAAGGGAATTACCATTTTTAATGTTGCTTGCTGGTTTAGGTTTGATTTATATCGCTAACGGATATTATTATACTAAAACTTATCGTAAAATGGTAGCCTTAGAAAAAGAAGTAAAGGAGTTGCGTATTGAATCGCTAACTCTGGCTTCTGATTTTATGAAAATGAGTAAACAATCAGAGGTGATTAAGCAGATGAGGAAAGAGAATTTGAATTTAGAGGAGGCAGTTACTCCTCCTTATAAAATTTATTTGAAGAAAGATGGAGAGTAAGTATCGTATTGTTTATCGGTTTTTTATTGTTTATTTGGCAGTGGCGGGATTTGCTCTGTGGATAGTTGGTCGTTCATTGTTTATGTGGTTTGTAGAGGGGGATGAGCTGCGCAGCAGAGCAGAGAGAATAATTGAACGTAAGTGCAGCTTTCCTGCTATTAGAGGGGGGATTTATGCTCAGGATGGTCGTTTCCTGTCGGTATCTATTCCGCAATATCGAATAAGGATGGATTTTAGAGCCGATGGGTTAAAAAATGATGTGTTTAATGCTAAAGTAGATTCTCTGTCGTTGTGTCTGGCTCATCTGTTTAAAGATAAAAGTGCCAGAGACTATAAAAGGTTTTTAATTAAACAGAAATATCATAGCACTAAAAACAGATATGTATTATTAAGCCGGAGAATGTTGAATTACCGCGAATTGAAGGTGTTGAAAAGTTTTCCTCTTTTCAGATTGGGTAAAAACCGAAGTGGGTTGATATGTGAACGTCAATATTTAAGAATGCAGCCGCACGAAAATCTGGCTGCTCGTACAGTGGGATATCTAAATATGAACAACAGCCATATAAAAATAGGACGGGTGGGATTAGAAGGTGCTTTCAATAGTGATTTGGAAGGAAAAAATGGAGTAGGAGTAATGCGGAAAGTTCCCGGAGGATTTGTACCTATTAAATTATCTGAACCTAAAGATGGAAATGATGTTGTTAGTACCATTAATATTGATTATCAAGATGTGGCAGAATCGGCTCTGCTACATCAACTGCAAGAATATAACGCCGACCATGGCTGTGCTGTATTGATGGAAGTGAAAACTGGTGCTATTCGGGCAATTGCTAATTTAGGTTTCGACAAAAAAAAGAAGCAGTATACCGAAAAATATAATTATGCCGTTGGTGAAGCTACAGAACCTGGTTCTACCTTTAAATTGCCGTCGGTAATGGCTCTGTTGGAGGATGGTTATGTTGATCCTGCTGATACAATAAACACTGGAAGAGGAAGAATGAAATTCTACAACGCAACTATGGTGGACTCGCATCATGGGGGATATGGAAAAATTACAGTACAGCAGATTTTTGAGAAATCGTCAAATGTAGGAGTTTCGAAAATGGTTAATGACCATTATAAAAATAATCCTAAAGCTTTTATTGATAGGTTATATAGTTTTCGGTTGAATAAAAGACTGGGAATGGAAATTTCGGGAGAGGCATACCCTAAGATAAAATATCCGGGGGAAACCGGTTGGTCGGGAATATCGTTGCCTTGGATGTCTATTGGTTATGAGTTGCGTTTAACTCCATTACAAACTTTAACATTTTACAATGCAGTAGCCAACAACGGAGAGATGATAAAACCCCGTTTGGTAGAACGAATTCAGTATCACGGTAAAGTATTAAAAGAATATGAACCGGAGATTCTGCAGTCTAATATTTGTTCCGATAAAACATTAAAGACTGTACGAAAAATGTTGGAAGGTGTTGTGTTGCGTGGTACAGCCCGGAATTTGAAAAATAACGATTATTCCATTGCCGGAAAAACGGGTACGGCTCAAATTGCCGATGGAACGAAAGGATATAAACATAAGACTTATCAAGCATCTTTTGTGGGATATTTTCCTGCTGATAAACCTTTATTTTCGTGTATTGTTGTAATTAATCAACCCGATAAGCGAAAAGGATTTTATGGAAATAAGGTTGCAGGTACGGTGTTTAAAACCATTGCCGATAAGGTGTATGCCATGAGTTATCAGATGCACCCCGATAAAGTGGAGGAGAATGAACATGAAGCTCCTGTTTCTACCAATGGCAATCGAAAAGATTTAACAACGGTATTCAATACCATTGATGTTGATGTGAATAATTCGAATATCGATGCCGATTGGGTATTAACTTCTCGTAATGATAGTATGATCAATTATAAAGTTAGAAGGGTACGGGAAAATATTGTTCCGAATGTAAAGGGAATGTGTTCCAAAGACGCAGTTTTTATATTAGAGAATGCCGGATTAAAAGTAGATATACGTGGAGTTGGAGCGGTAAGTAAGCAGTCGATTGACCCTGGTAAAAAAATTAAAAAAGGAGAAAGAATAACAATTAATTTATCGTAGAACTAAGTAATGGTATTTTTTATTGTTATTAAAAAAAGGAATTTCTAAAGTTCTGAAAACAGATAATAAGTATGGCTTTAAATTTGAAAAAAATATTAGATACAATTCCCATACGAAGTGTAAAAGGGGATACATCGATTGAGGTGAATCAAATTCATTTCGATTCAAGAAAGGTTGCCGATGGTGACCTGTTTGTCGCTTGTAGAGGTACTGCTACCGATGGCCATCGTTTTATTGGTTTGGCTGTAAAACAAGGTGCAAGTGTTATTGTGTGTGAGGAGTTGCCTCAGGAAATCAATGAAAATAAAACCTATGTGGTAGTGGACGATTCGCGAGAGGCTTTGGCATGTTTGTCGCATATTTTTTATAACGAACCAAGCACAAAGTTGAAGCTGGTAGGAGTAACCGGTACCAACGGTAAAACAACCATTGCTACCTTGTTATTTCGTTTGTTTAAAAATATGGGATATAAGGTTGGTTTGTTATCAACGGTTTGTAACTATATTGATAATGATATAATTTCGGCAACACATACAACACCCGATGCCATACAGTTGAATCATTTGTTGGCAAAAATGGTAGAGCAGGGGTGTGAATATTGTTTTATGGAAGTTAGTTCGCATGCTGTAGATCAGAAAAGAATTGCCGGATTGCAATTTACAGGAGGAATTTTCACAAACATTACCCATGATCATTTAGATTATCATAAAACTTTTGACAGCTATTTAAAGGCGAAGAAATTATTTTTCGATTATTTGCCCAAAGGCTCTTTTGCAGTGAGTAATGCTGATGATAAGAATGGAAAAATAATGCTGCAAAATACTAAAGCACATAAGTTAATGTATTCTGTGCGGTCGTTTGCCGATTTTCGATGCCGGATATTGGAGAAACATTTCGATGGTATGCTTTTAGAAATGGATAATGTTGAAATGTGGACAAATTTAATCGGCGATTTTAATGCGTGCAACCTATTGGCTGTTTATGCCGCAGCTTGTCTGTTGAATCAAAATAAAGAAGATGTGCTGAGAGGGTTGAGTGAACTAAAACCGGTGGATGGAAGATTTCAAAGTGTGGTTTCTCCGCAAGGAGTAATGGCAATTGTGGATTATGCACATACACCCGATGCACTAAAAAATGTATTAAATACTATTGCCGATTTACGAACCCGAAATGAACAGGTGATTACCGTTGTTGGTGCCGGTGGCGACAGGGATAAGAGCAAGCGTCCTGAAATGGCAAAGATTGCTGCAATGCTCAGCGATAAAGTGATTTTAACATCAGATAACCCACGAACTGAAGATCCGGTTCAAATTATAGAGGATATGAAAGCAGGGGTGGGTGCTGTTGATGTCCGGAAAGTATTGGCGGTAACCGATAGAAAAGAGGCAATAAAAACAGCTGCAATGCTTGCTCAGCCCAAAGATATTATATTGATTGCCGGAAAAGGGCATGAAGATTATCAGGAGATAAACGGTGTAAAACACCATTTTGACGATAGAGAAGTAATAAGTGAAATTTTTAATTTATAATATATGTTATACTATTTATTTAGATATTTGAATGAGTTAGATTTTCCTGGAGCGGGAATGTTTAATTATATATCGTTTCGGGCGGCTTTGGCAATTATTACTTCCCTGTTTATTGCTACTGTTTTCGGAAAACGGATTATCCAACAATTACAAAAACAACAGATTGGAGAAATTGTTCGCGACTTGGGTTTACAAGGACAGTTAGAAAAAAAAGGAACGCCTACAATGGGTGGTGTAATTATTATTTTATCGATTTTGGTTCCTGTGCTACTGTTTGCAAAACTTGAAAATATCTATATTATTTTAATGTTGATAACAACTGTTTGGCTGGGATTGATTGGTTTTATCGATGACTATATCAAGGTATTTAAAAAAGATAAAGAAGGTTTAAAAGGACGTTTCAAAATTGCCGGACAAATAGGTTTAGGTTTTATTGTGGGTGTAACGCTTTATTGCAGCGATAGTGTGGTGATCCGCGAAAGGGTAGAGGTGAAAGGCAATAAAACAGAACTGCTGGCACAAGGTTTTAAGCCTGAGGCATCGAACAGTAAAATGTTTTCACGAGATGTAAAATCTACCATGACTACCATCCCTTTTGTGAAAAATAATGAATTTAACTACGAGTCGCTGGTTAGTTTTGCAGGAAAATGTGCTCCCGGATTGGCATGGATTGTATTTATAATCATTACAATTTTTATTGTTACTGCTGTTTCCAATGGTGCAAATATTACCGACGGATTAGACGGTCTGGCAACAGGTTCGTCGGCTATTATTGGTGCTACTCTGGGTATTTTGGCATACGTTTCAGGACACGTCGTTTATGCTGATTATCTGAATATTATGTATATCCCTAATTCCGGAGAATTGGCAGTGTTTATTGCTGCTTTTATAGGTGCAACAATCGGTTTCTTGTGGTATAATTCTTTTCCTGCTCAGGTTTTTATGGGCGACACGGGAAGTTTATGTATTGGTGGTATTATTGCTGTTTTTGCCATTGTTATTCATAAGGAATTGTTGATTCCTATTTTGTGTGGTATCTTTTTGGTGGAAAATTTATCGGTAATGTTACAGGTTTCGTGGTTTAAATATACGAAGAAAAAGTATGGGGCAGGACGAAGGATTTTTAAAATGTCGCCGTTGCATCATCATTATCAGATGTTAGGTTATCCTGAGTCGAAAATTGTAACCCGTTTTTGGATTATCGGAATATTTTTGGCGGTAATTACCATTGTAACGCTTAAAATACGATAGATATGAAACAGATTTTGGCGGTATTGGGAGCAGGTGAAAGCGGTGTTGGAACCGCTGTTTTGGCGCAAACAAAGGGGTTTCAGGTGTTTGTCTCCGATTTTGGAAAAATCGCCGATAAATACAAACGTATTTTAGAGGAACATAGTATTGATTTTGAAGAGCTGCAACATACCGAAAGCAAAATAGTATCGGCTGATGAAGTGGTTAAAAGTCCGGGTATCCCTGATACGGCACCAATTGTAAAATTGCTGCAGGAAAAAAGAATACCGATAATATCTGAAATAGAGTTTGCAGGAAGATATACCGATGCAAAAATGATATGTATTACGGGCAGCAATGGTAAAACCACCACAACGCTGATGTTGTTCGATTTGTTGAAAAAAGCGGGTTTGAATGTTGGGCTTGCGGGAAATATAGGCGATAGTCTGGCAATGCAGGTGGCAAAAAATAATTTCACCTACTATGTGCTGGAATTGAGTAGTTTTCAGTTGGATGGGATGTATCAATTTAAAGCTGATATTGCTGTAATAATGAATATCACACCCGACCATTTAGATAGGTACGATTATAAAATGCAGAACTATATCGATTCTAAATTCAGAATACTGCAGAATATGACAGCTGATGATGTATTTATTTATTGTGCCGATGATAAGATATTGCAGCAGGAGGTAGAAAAACGGATAATATGTGCTGCGAAATATCCGTTTTCGGTAAATAAAGAGGAGATAAAAGGAGCTTGTTTAAAAGGTGATTTTTTAGAGATTATTAGTGCCGATAAGGTGGTTTCTTTATCAAAAGAGAAATTGGCATTACCCGGAATACACAATATGTATAATGCAATGGCTTCGGCAATTGCAGCACGAGTGTTGAATATCGGCAAAACAACCATCGAGGAGTGTTTATTTCATTTTAAAGGTGTGGAACATCGATTGGAAAAAGTGGCTGAGGTAAACGGCGTGAAATTTATTAACGATTCAAAAGCAACCAATATCAATTCAACGTGGTATGCTTTAGACAGTATGCAGACACCGGTAATTTGGATTGTCGGTGGAATTGATAAGGGAAACGATTATCAGGAACTGTACAGTTTGGTTGAGCAGAAGGTAAAGGCGGTTATCTGTCTGGGAATTGATAATCAGAAAATTCGCAGGGCATTTCAATCACTAAATAGAACCATTGTAGAGGCAAAATCGATGAATAGTGCTGTTCAGCAAGCTTACAAATTGGCAGAAAAAGGCGATACGGTATTGTTGTCGCCGGCGTGTGCAAGTTTCGATTTGTTTAAAAGTTATGAAGATCGGGGAGTAAAGTTTAAAAAAGAGGTGTGTAATTTATAATATTTGAAGAATGGGAAAAGTTAGCGGTTTATTCAAAGGAGATAAGGTTATTTGGATGATAATTGTACTTTTATCGTTGATGTCGTTATTATTAGTATATAGTTCAACGGGAATGTTGGCATACCAAAAATTTGACGGAAATACATCTCATTTTGTTTTTAAGCGGTTTGCGTATATTGTATTGGGATTTGGAGTAATTCTATTGTTTCAGAATATCAGTTATTATCGATGGGTAAACTGGGCTTATATTCTGGGGATAATAGCCTTTATTGTTTTGATTTACGCCAGTTTTTTTGGTGCAAATTTAAACGATGCTTCCCGTTGGATTAGAATTCCTGTTCTGGGAATAACCATACAGGCATCAGAGCCAGCTAAAATAGCTTTAATATTGGTTATTACAAGAATATTATATGATTATAGATTAGGAGATAAATTAAGTAAAAATGGTTTTTGGATTGCCATAATAGCTATTGGTGTGATTTGTGGAACAATATTTTGGCAGGATTTCTCTACTTCGGCATTGTTGGGGCTAGTATGTTACATTTTGTTGTTTTTAGGAAATGCACCGGCTAAAATAATGGCCTTCTTCACAACCGGAGTAGTTGTATTGGGAATTGTTTTTATTTTATTGATACCCTATATGCCTAATGTGGGACGATTACAAACCATACACAGTAGAATATTCGGGGTAGAGACTGCGGATAAACAGAAAAAAAGTGATTCGGAATTGCAAAAAGAGCAGGCAAAAATAGCAGTTGTTTCGGGGGGACTATTTTTCGGTAAAGGACCGGGAAATAGTACTCAACGTAATGTTTTGCCCCATCCTTATTCCGATTTTATTTTTGCCATAGTATTAGAGGAATATGGTTATTTTTGGGGATTTGTAATTCTGTTGTTATATCTTATTTTGTTGTATCGAATAGGAATTATAATGCAAAAAACCAATAGTATAACGGGTGTGTTTTTGGTGGCAGGACTTGGCTTGATGATTGTATTTCAAGCACTGGTAAATATGGCTGTTTCTACCAATTCGATGTTTGTAACGGGGCAGCCGTTGCCATTGGTCAGTATGGGAGGTTCGTCGCTGTTGTTTACCTGTATGTCTTTGGGAATAATATTGAATATCAGTAAAAGAGCAAACGAAAGTATAGAAGAAAATAAAGAGTAGAGGATAAAATTATGCGTAAATTAAAGTTTATAGTTAGTGGCGGAGGAACAGGAGGACATATTTATCCTGCCATATCCATTGCCAATGCCTTAAAAGAGAAATATCCCGATTGTAATATTCTTTTTGTAGGAGCAGAAGGAAAAATGGAGATGGAGAAAGTGCCGGCTGCAGGATATGAAATTATAGGATTACCCATTCGTGGATTGCAACGCAACCTCTCTTTTGAGAATTTGAAATTTATGCCTCGTTTGTTAAAAAGTATCCGTAAGGCTAAAAAAGTGATTAAATCATTTCACCCCGATGCTGTAATTGGTGTGGGAGGATATGCCAGCGGTCCTTTATTGCATGTTGCCGGGAAAATGGGAATTCCCACGCTTATTCAAGAGCAGAATTCTTATGCCGGAATAACCAATAAATTGCTGGCTAAAAAAGCAAAAAAAATATGTGTTGCCTACGAAGGGATGGAGCGTTTTTTTCCTGCCGATAAAATTATATTGACCGGTAATCCGGTAAGAAACGATTTATTGGATATTGTCAGTAAACGAACCGATGCAATTGCTTTCTTCGGATTGAACCCCAACCGAAAAACCATTTTAATTGTTGGGGGAAGTTTAGGTGCGCGAACCATTAACGAAAGTGTTCTAAATGCCTTAAATGCTATTTCACAAGCAGACGTACAAGTGATTTGGCAGACTGGAAAATATTATCATCAAAAGATAAAAACAGAGCTAAAAGGTTGGGATTTGCCTTATGTTAAGGTCTATGACTTTTTAAGCCGGATGGATTTGGCATATGCCGCAGCCGATTTAGTGATATCCCGTGCCGGTGCAGGTACAATATCAGAATTGTGTTTAATTGAAAAGCCTTGTTTATTGGTGCCTTCACCTAATGTTTCTGAAGACCACCAAACAAAAAATGCCATGGCTTTAGTCAATAAAGATGCTGCTGTAATGGTGCGTGATGCAGAGGCGATAAGGGAAATGATTCCTGCGGCTTTAAATCTGCTGGAAGATACCGAGAAATGTAAAAAACTGGCGAAAAATAGTAAGGCTTTGGCAAAACCAAATGCTGCAATGGATATTGCCGATGAAATAGCAGTTATTATTGATGAAGTAAAATAAAAAGTGATGCGAATAGAGAGTTTTGAAAATATTTATTTTGTGGGAATTGGAGGTATTGGAATGAGTGCCTTGGCTCGATATTTTCACTCTATGGGGAAAAATGTGTTTGGTTACGACAGAACAGCAACAAAATTAACCGGTGAGCTAAATCAAGAGGGAATTTCTATCACTTTTGAGGATACTTTGGCTACAATTCCCGATGCGTTTAAAAATGCAGATAATACGTTGGTGGTTTATACCCCTGCAATTCCCGCGTCCCATAGGCAGTTGAATTATTTTCAGGGAAATAAATTTTCTGTAATGAAACGTTCTCAGGTATTAGGTTTAATCTCCAATGGTTTAAAAGGGGTTGCCGTTGCCGGAACTCATGGGAAAACAACCGTTTCAACGCTCACAGCGCATATTTTTAAACAATCTCAGCTCGGATGTAATGCCTTTTTGGGCGGCATATCACGAAACTATCAATCTAATTTGCTATTAAATAAAAAAAGCGAATATATGATATTGGAGGCAGATGAGTTCGATCGTTCATTTTTACATCTGTTTCCACAGGTTGCTTTAATCACCTCTATGGATGCCGACCATTTGGATATTTATGGAGATAAAAGAGAATTGGAGTATACGTTTAATGTTTTTGCAAACCAGATAAAGCAAGGAGGCGTTTTGTTGCACAAAAAAGGGCTGCCTGTAAAAAATGATAGTGTAGTAACTTACAATTATGCCCTTAACGGAAAAGCAGATTTTTATGCCGATAACCTGATTTTGGTGGATGGGTATTATCAGTTTGATTTGGTGTGTCCTGAGGGAAGAATAGAAGGTATAAAATTTTCGTATCCCGGAAAATTAAATGTAGAAAATGCGGTGGCTGCCGGGGCATTGGCAGTGATTTGTGGAGTAGATGAACAGAGCCTGAAAAAAGCTATGAACAGTTTTACGGGTATTCGCCGTCGTTTCGATTATCAAATTAGAACCGATAATTTGGTGTTTATTGATGATTATGCACACCACCCTGCCGAATTGCGTGCAGCTATTTCATCGGTACGGGAATTGTATCCCGGGAGGAAATTAACCGGAGTATTTCAGCCGCACTTATATTCGAGAACCAAAGATTTTGCTCCCGAATTTGCCGAGAGTTTAAATTTGTTGGATGAAGTTATTTTGTTGGATATTTATCCGGCACGCGAAGAGCCGATAGCAGGAGTTGATTCCAACTTAATTTTAAAAGATATAAAGGTTGCTGCATTCAAAACCACAAAAGAGGAATTGGTGGAGGTGTTAGCAGATAAAAATATTGAAGTTTTATTAACTTTGGGAGCCGGTGATATTGATAAATTGGTAGAGCCGATTAAAAATAGATTACAGAAATAAACGGAGATAGAAGTAATGATAAAAAAAATGATAAAAATAGTGATGTGGTGCCTGCTGTTGGGATATTTGGTGGTGAGTTTATCTTTTGTGAGCGATAAACGTCATGAATTGCCTATAAAGGAGATAAGGGTAAAGGTGCTGGATCAAAATAGTTATGGATTTGTTAATAATGCCGATGTTTTAAAGATAGTAGACGCTGTTTTACCCGATTGGAAAGATAGAAGTGTGGTTAGTATAGATAAAAATAAATTGGAGCAGCAGATAGAAAACAATGCTTTTATTGCTACTGCCGAAGTGTATGGTTTAATGTCGGGCGATATGGTAATAGAAGTTACACAACGAAAACCGGTTGCCCGAATTGTAGCAGGAAAAGGTTATTATATCGATAGTATAGGTAGTAAAATACCTTTATCTAAACATTTTACTTCACGTGTGTTGATCGTATCGGGTAATGTGCAGAAACAAACCATATCGGAAGATTTTGTGAAATTGATAAATTATATCAATGCCGATAAATTCTGGCAATCGCAGATAACACAAATTGATGTGGCAAAAAATGGCGAATTGATATTAATACCAAGGGTAGGAAATCATAAAATAGAGTTTGGTACAGTAGAAAATTACCGAAAAAAATTTAGAAATTTGTTAGCTCTTTATAATAAAGGATTCTCAAAGACAGGATGGAATAAATACAGTAAAATCAATTTAAAGTACAGCAACCAAATTGTTTGTACGAAAAAATAAAGGGACTAAAAAAACATGAATTTTTAGGAGTAAACTTGTAGTTGCAAAATAGATTTTGTAGCTAATTCAAATTCAATCAGAACAGAAGTTTGTTTTTTAGAAGTCTGGTTAAAATACAATAAATTAATGGGTAAAAACGAAATGATAGCGGCAATTGATATAGGAACATCGAAAGTAGTTGCTGTTTTGGGGAGAGTAACTGCCAATAAAAAAATAGAAGTAATAGAGGTTGCAACCGCGAAATCGAGAGGTGTTAAGCGTGGTGTAATTTACGATATTGACGAGGTGGTAGAAATAGTTGAGGAGGTACTTGATGATTTAAAACAGAAAACAGAAGAGGAAGTAACCTCTGTTTTTACAAATGTTACAGGAGACGGGTTACGAGTATTGGAAAAACATTTTAGTATCTCTGTTAAAAATATTGTAACTTCTGCTGATATTGAAGAATTAGATAATAAAAACTATCATCATGCCGTTGGCGATGACGAAAAAATGGTGCAATTTTTTCCCATTTATTATAGAACCGATGATAAGGAGGAGGTACAAGACCCCACGGGAAAATCAACCCGCCGATTAGATGCATACTATAACGTATTAATCGGACGTAAACAATCCATTGAAAATTTAAAGACCTGCTTGGGACACGCCAAATTAAATATAAAGGAGACAATGGTTGGCGTAATAGCCTCGGCAGATGCCGTTCTTACTGATGAGGAGAAAAAAGAAGGTGTTTTACTACTTGATATTGGTGCCGGAACTACCGAAATGGCAATTTATGTAAATGGTGTTCTCCAACATGTAAAAGTTATTCCTTTTGGAGGCAATAGCATAACCAATGATATAAAAATATGTTATGATATTTTGCAAAAACAAGCCGAGCAACTAAAAGTAGAGTTTGGTGAATCGGTTGCCGAGAGCATTAGTCAGGAGGATAATAAAGATATCGCCGTTCAGGTGAACAAAAAGGAGAAGTTGATTCCTTTAAAAGATTTATCGAAAATTGTAGGAGCCAGAATGGAAGAGATTCTGGATGAAGTTCTGACGGATCTAAAAGAGAAGCGATTGCATAGTAAATTAAAGGCTGGAATAGTACTTACTGGAGGTGGAGCTACCCTGAAAAATCTTGATGCCTTAACGCATCAAAAAATGGGACTGAAAGTACGTGTTGGAATCCCCAATTCTTCTGCTGATATTGCACTGTTCAGTGATTTAAATACCCCTCGGTTCTCAACTTGTGTGGGTTTATTGCTGCGAGGAGTATATCATACCAAAAAAGCAGAGAAGTTACAACTAAAAAAAGAGGCGAAAAATGAAAGTAAAGGCTTATTTTCAGCTTTTAAATCATTTGTAAATAAGAACTTGAATGTTGGGAATGATGAATTTTAATAATTAATTAGATTGCTAGAGGCCGATTTACAATTCACAATTTGAAAAAAGTATTTTAGAAATTCCCTAAAATAATAGCAGTTATGATGGAAGAAGAATTATTACCCATAGCGGGAGATAAAAGAGAAGAATCAATTATTAAAGTAATTGGTGTTGGAGGAGGTGGAGGTAATGCCGTTAACCATATGTTTAACGAAGGAATTACCGGTGTTGATTTTGTGATAGCCAATACCGATGCTCAAGCATTAATAAATAGTCCGGTAGATATAAAAATACAACTTGGAGGTGATTTAACCGAGGGACTGGGAGCAGGAAATAAGCCGGAAAAAGGAAAGATACTTGCCGAAAAAAGTGTTGAGGAAATCAATAACATATTAACTCCCAAAACCAAAATGGTATTTATTACTGCCGGTATGGGAGGCGGAACAGGAACAGGTGCCGCTCCGGTGGTGGCCAAAACTGCTTTCGAAAAAGGAATTTTAACCGTTGGAATTGTAACAATACCTTTTCGTTGGGAAAGAAAAGAACGTATACAACAAGCCATCGATGGAATTACCGAATTAGAACAATATGTTGATGCTTTGTTGGTGATCAATAATGAAAAATTACGTGAAATATATGGAAATCTCAAACTTTCTGAGGCTTTTGCAAAAGCCGATGATATTTTATTGACTGCCGCTAAGGGGATTGCTGAAATTATTACGTTGCACGGGCATGTCAGTGTCGATTTTGCAGATGTGGAAACGGTAATGCGAAAGAGTGGGGTTGCTCTAATGGGCACAGCAACAGCAAAGGGAACAAATCGTGCAAGTAATGTTATAAAGAAAGCTTTAGATTCGCCTCTGTTGAACAGCAACGATATAGAAGGGGCAAAAAACATATTGTTGAATATCGTTTCTGGCACAGATGAGGTATTGATGTCTGAGGTGAAAGAGATGCTTGGTTATTTAACTAAAATAGTGGGCGATTCTCCTGATGTAATTTACGGTATTTGTAAAGATGAGAAATTGGGAGAGGAACTGAGCGTTACAGTAATAGCAACGGGGTTTGAAGAAAATGTAATAGAAGAGATTCATTTCCGACCAAAAGTAAAACTGTCTGAATTGGAAATGAAAGTGGAAAATGCAGAAGAAAAAGAGCGTAAAGCAAAAGAGCAACGAAGAAGAATTGAGGAACGAAGAAAACGACAAGCTCAGGAGTTGAAGCAGATGGAGATGAAAGAAAAAGAGAGAGAAAAAGCCGAATTGGAACGCAAGAAAGCAGAAGAAGAACAGGAAGCACGCAAGAAAGAAGAAGAGAAGAAGATAAAATATAAGCAACCGAAATTATTTTCGGAATAGAAAATGTTTTAACGGGGTTCTAGTTCTTCCTTTTGGAAACTTTACTTAAAACAAGCACAATATGGACGATTTATTAATGGATTTAGATATACAAGAGAAAACATCATCGATAATAAAAATTATAGGTGTAGGAGGTGGCGGCAGTAATGCTGTGGAATACATGTATAAACAAGGTATTAAAGATGTGGATTTTGTAATATGTAATACCGAAAAACAGGATCTTGACAATAGTGATATTCCTATAAAAATACAATTAGGAGCAATGCTGACCGAAGGTCTGGGGGCAGGTAATAATCCTGAACGGGGAAAGCAGGCAGCTATTGAGAATTTAGACGATGTAATAGAGATTTTAGAAGATAATACCAAAATGGTATTTATTACTGCCGGAATGGGAGGGGGAACAGGAACAGGCGCAGCTCCCATTATTGCAAATGCAGCCAAAGAGAGAGGAATATTAACAGTAGCAATTGTAACCATGCCCTTTAGTTTTGAGGGAACGAAACGGATAAAACAATCTTTGGAGGGAATCGAAAATTTAAGACATAATGTCGATTCGTTATTGGTAATCAATAATGAGAAACTAAGCGAAATTTACAGCGATTTAACGATGAGTAGTGCTTTTGCCAAAGCCGATGATGTGTTGACCGTTGCTGCTAAAGGTATTGCTGAAATAATTACTTTACATGGCTATATTAATGTCGATTTTGAAGATGTTAAAACAGTAATGACCAATAGCGGTGTTGCAGTTATGGGGTCAGCTTTTGCCGAAGGTGAAGATCGTGCCATAACTGCCATTCGCAATGCTCTTACTTCGCCATTATTAAAGGACAGTGATGTGAATGGTGCATCAAAAATATTACTGAATATAACCTATGGTGAAGAAGAAATGACCTTAGATGAAATGGGAGCTATAACCGATTACATTAACGAAGCAGTAGGTAGCGGTGGCACTCTTATTTGGGGACTTGGACAAGATAAATCACTTGGAGGCAAAGTATCGGTAACGGTTATTGCCACAGAATTTAAACAAAATAGAATAGTAAATAAAGATGCTTATCAGGATATTGTGAAAGGAAAGGAAATTATCCTGAATACGACCATTGATAAACCTAAAGAGATTGTAAGATTAACAGGTTTATCCGATGAAGAATTAGATGAGTTAGACAATATTCCTGCTTATAAGCGTAGAGATGTCAAATTATCACAACGTTTTAATTAATAGATTAATCTAAAATGTGGTAATTTTTTGATGTGTAAATTGAACGGAAATCCTAAATGTTAAATTTATCACGTAATTCTGTGCTCTTTACGATTCGGATTAAAGTGCTAATGCATGTTTTAATAGTAGTATCTCATAAAGTGTGTAAGTTCTGACTTCAGCGTTGAACTAGTTCAACGCTGAAGTCAGAATTTTTTATTATTTTTCATCACAATAAAAATT
>PDWJ01001879.1_pt1 | contig 37053 bp, 57 predicted proteins | sample 1430881 | NCBI WGS metagenome assembly PDWJ01 (sample SAMN01162460, study PRJNA174530) | Oral metagenome, whole genome shotgun sequencing project. | biome: Marine environment; feature: Marine mammal; material: Swab sample of the gingival sulcus; isolation source: swab sample of gingival sulcus...
AGCGGCAGACAAAGCAATTAATCCTTCAGTTCGTCCGGTTAAATCAGCTTCATTGATTGCCGTATGGTGTTCTTCTTGTCCATGTAAAAAAGCCTCACCAATAATTTCGCATAAATGCGTATAGCCAATATTATTCTGACAAAGTAAGACCAGTTTATGTAGTCCCGATTCGCTCCTGACCCAAACCTCACTGCCCAAGATGGGTTTAATGCCGAGTGCTTTGGCACTTTTGTAAAACTTAATTAATCCAAATACATTATTAATGTCTGTCAAAGCAACACTATCATAGCCCGCTTCTTTGACTAATTGGGCTAATTTTTTAATGCGAATAGTCCCGTCTGATAGAGAATATTCAGAGTGCAATCGCAAGTGAGCAAAGGTTGGGGTTGGCGTGATAACGTCAGTCATAGGTACTTTGTTTAAAGTTTAAAATAAAATGATTATTCTATCTGATACCGCCAACTCGTGAAAGTACCAGAAAAAAATATTTGTTATTGAGTACCGTCATTCTGATTTTCTCCATGAGGTCATTTAATTTTTCCCAAAATATTCATAGCAGTAACTAATCCCGCGCGAGATAAAATAGCGGAAAAAATGTTATAAATCGGATTATACATTGTTCCGCTATTTGCAACAAAGTTTCTAATGATTACTAATTAACACTTCACCGAACATTTCCCCTTTACCCAATGTTACCGAATATCGCACCTGTTCATTCTCAATGTTAAACCCCCTAAAAATCTCTCTGACTTCTGGTCGGTCATTTATTTGTGCTCGGGTATTCTTTCAATTATGCGGTTCGCTAGTTGGTATTTACCACCAAGCCAACCACGCAGGGGCGAGCGAAGCTTAGAGTTGATTCCCCGTTGATTTATTTTTGCCATAAAAAACCTCCGTTTGTCGGCGGTGCTCATGGCACTCCAAGTTGTTAAAGAACTTGCAACGTGGGCATTTAATTTCCAGTTGCTTGTAGTTAGCTTTTGCTAACAGTTTGTTACATTGTTTACAACGTATTTCTTTCATATTTTCACCCATGACTATTGCGTTATTAAAATAATCGGCTAGGCTATATGCACTCTGTACAGAGTTGAGTAAGCCCTAGCCGTGGGTGATATGTCCACCTGCGGGGCTAGCGGTTATTGGTAGTAACTGCTAGTCGCTTGCTTTGTCTTTTCTTAGTTGTTCGTATAGCTGCTGCGGGCTGATCAACGTGTTATCTAATTTCAACATCTCCGCACAGTATTCGCTACAGAAGTATTTAGCTTTATCTTGCCGCCCAAAGTAAAATCCAACGGCACCAAGTAAGTCATAAGGTTTACCAACATAAAGCTTAAATGTTTGTTTAATGCGATTTGACGATATATCGACATTGATTAAATCCCATTTTTGTGGCTCAAGTGTCATTGTCTTTTTGCGTACACCACCATCACGAGGTGATGATGAATAACAATCGTAAAATACGCTGCCATTGTGAGTATAAGCTTTAAAAACCACCTCACAATGCGAATATTTGCTTTTTGTTGCCATTCTTATAATGGTATCAATTAGCCATTCTCTGAATGTTTGCCAAGTTCTGACTTTAACTTTATGTTTGTAAAAAGCAACATAGACTTGTTGTTTAGCCACTACTTACTCCAAGATTAAATTCAAAGGTAATAGCGTTTAAATCTTCAAGATTTTTCGCCCCGTCAACCATATCTTCGTATCGTTGGCGAATCCCTGCAATCGTAGTGGTTAGCTGTTGGTATTTGATTGCCTTTTGATAGGCTTTTTCTCGCAGTATTTCAACAGGCATGCCACGCATTTTAGCGATTTGGTCAAGGCTTGGGGTTGGGGTGCTGTTATCAGTTTTCCAAGCAACCGCTTCTTGTCGCTGAATTTCCCAAGTTGCCCGCTCAAATGCCGGTGTTTTGCTGGTTTTAGCCAGATTTTCTACCATACTTTCAGCGGTGCTATTGAGCTCATTAAGACGTTTGTCTTTGGCGTCTGCTAGCTGTTGTTTTTTCGCCGCCGCTGTCAGAGTCCATTTGCCTTTGTTGAATGTGTAATATTTGCTGGGGCGTGGTTTTTTTGTTACATCGCTTGGTAACTCGCCAAGCTCGGTAATGGTTATCTCTTCGCCTGTTTCAGTGCTATAAACCGTTTCGCCCCTGTGGTCTTCGACATATACCCACTTATCAGCTTGTCGCACAGTGACAAAGCTGTCTTTGGATTGTGGTGGTTCATCGAGATAGCAGTTAGCAGGAAGTCCCGTGCCTTTGGCGATAAATTCTGTTTGTTTGCCAACATAAATATTATCGCCATCGGTGTAATAAACTTCAATTTCGCCATCACAGTTAGCAAATCCTTCGTTATCGATGATGACCGAGTTTTCAATGCCTTGTACTTGTTTGTTTAATGCTGTCATTTTGTTTCTCCTTACCCAGCTAGGCAGATATAGTTAAATGCTATGTTACGCGGGCGGTTTTCGTTGGCAGTTGGCACAACTCTTGATGCTTTAAAGTCAAAGCTATAACGTGCCTCATTACCACCACTCATACGACCAATATAACCCGAACTACGAATAGCCCCCGTTCCTCTATTTTCCATACCATATACACTAAATCCTCCCACAATATCACGAATTGCATCACCTTGGTTACTTAACAAATGACGCCCTTGATCAATCCCTCGTGAATTGTCCCAGCCTCTAATAAATTGCCCACGCAAATCAGGCAGACGATTGCCGTAAATTTTAGCGAGCTCTGGATAAGTGGCCGCCGAAAATGTTTGTCCTTTCATCACTAAATAACCAGCAGGGGGGGTGCTTGATGGATAAGGAACTGGTACACCTATTTGTGTACGCTTTAACTCGGCATCAATATCTTCTTTGGTCGCTAAAACCCCACTTTTATTTGGTATTTGTAGGGTATTATCCTTACCGATAAACGCACCCATATTATCTCTGCCCGGTGGTACCGATGATAAAATCAAATCGTCTTCATCTGAAGCACCGAGATAAAGCCGAGAAAAACCATCTTCTCTTTTTATTTTTAAATTACCGGTAATTGTGCCACCAGTTACAGGAACTGCTTTGGCAAGGGCGTCTTTTAATGCTTTTGAGCTCATTGCTGATGTCTTTCGATGACAATAAAACCCCACTTTTATTCGGTATTTGTAGGGTATTATCCTTGCCGATAAACGCACCCATATCATCTCTGCCCGGCGGCACCGATGATAAGATTAAATCGTCCTCAGCTGAGGCACCAAGATAAATCCGAGAATAACCGTTTCCTTTTTGTATTTTTAAATCACCCGTAATTGTGTCGCCTGATTTGCTGACTTTGCTATCGGCTGATTTTTTAGCTTTTTCAACTTTCTCTTTTAAGTATTTGGTTCGGTTGGCGAGTTGTTTGATAGGTTTGTTATCAACACCTTCGGGGCCGCCCATCACTGGATCAGTAACCTCAAGCTGATAAATTCCTTCTTCCCACTTTGAACTTTCAGGCAGATTTGCCATTATGCTGCTCCTCGGCTATAAACGCCGTTTCTTTGTGTTAATTTTCCATTATGTAAAAATGTTACTGCTTGATAATTCAGCTCTGCCAGTACACATCGTGCTGGGGCAAAATAATCTAGCATTTGTTTAATTTCTTTGGCTTGCGTGATAAAAAGATAAGCCTTCAATAATATCCACTTCGCCAAAACCTAATACTCGCATTACTTGTCTGATTGCCCACGGCGTGCCTTTACTGGCGTGCAGTTGATAGGCTGATTTAATCAGTTCTCGTTTTTGCTCGGCTGTTTTGGCAAGACTCCAACCGTCATAGCCTGTAACCGACCATTTTTCAGCAAGCAGATGTAAATGCTCATCGGGTACTAACTCAATAAACTGGTGTAGAAATTGCGTTATATCGACAATGCCTAATCGCCCCGCAACATCAGCAATGGCTGTGAATTTTTTATCGGCTACAATAATATCTGGATAGGTTAAGTCGCTCATTTATCCCTCCGCAGTAGTTGTCGCTAGGGTAATATTAATATCATTGCAGTGTGCCCAGCCATTGTTAGGAATAACGATAATATTATTTGGACTACGCAAATGCACGTCATAGACACCATCAACTTTTAGGGCACTGCTAAGATTTATCGGTACAATATCATTGCCTAATTGTCGGCTTAACTGTTGTAAATAATCGTTGAGTGCTACGGTGGCATTTTTTAAGGTTTGTTCTCTATCAGCTGTATGTAACAATACTAATTCAGCATCAACGGAAAAAGTCGTTAGCACTGGCTTTTTGACATTCACGGTATCACATAAATCACGACGTTTTTCATCGCTTAAATAACGTTGGGCTTGCAGTTGTAAATCATCAGTTGGCAAACCATTAGCAGTGAGTAAGGTAATATCCACTTGCCCACCGATACGGTTACCTGTTTTATCTTTTGGATTATCGACACAGACATCAACGATTAAAGGACTGACGCTATAAGCGTGATAAGCATACGCCCCTTTGGTGCCAGTCGTAAAGGCTTCGGGGGCAGCTAAAATACGTTTTAGATACTGCTCATCGTTTTCTTCATCAGTACCACTATTTGAAGGTGTGATATTTTTTACCGCAATATCGTCAGTGCTGACCGATAGCGGCGACGATGATGATGTTAGGCTTGCTTTTTCAAGCGTGTTAATTTTTCCTACGGCTAATGAGTTAGCAATAGTACCAACCGTTAAACAGCTGGCAATCGCTGTCGCGTTGTGACGGCTGGTTGTGCAGACAGACGAATAGCCCCGACTTGCTCGCCGTGTAAATCAAGTGCTTGCCCTGTGGCGAATTGTGGAAAGCCTTGTCGGTAGGCATAATTTGCTTGTTTTCGAAACAATGTTTCACGATATGCCCACGTGTTTATGATTAATTGTTCGATATGGGCAGGCAGTAGTGTTTTACCTGATTCCTGCTCATAAAAAGCAACGGTTTCAGCGAGTATTTTTTCGCTATTTTCATCAAATATTGTGATAGCTTGATTAGACATTGATAGCCACTTCTGTGCTTTGTATGATTTTGGCAATGTCTTCTTTTAATGACCAGTGAACTTGCATTGTAAGATGTGGGGCAGAACCGATAAACTTGACGCTATCCACATCAATGCGTGGCTCCCAAATGGTTAGGGCAATAACCACCTCACGCACGGCATTAGGGATAAATACATCTTGTGGTGCATCAATATAATCGTGATAGCTGCTGCCAAACAAAGGACGCAGAATGTCCGTACCTTTGCGAGTCATTAAAATATTGGTAATACATTGATGAATATCAGCAACCCCTGCCACAACGGTACTTGACGATAGCTTGTGTATGCCCTTGTGGTACTGCCCCTGAAACTGTTCAGGGGCTAGTTGCCAGTGTTGATTATTAAATGGAGTTTGAGTTACTGTGTTCATACCGATATTCTAGGGAAAAGCCTAGAATGTCGGTATTAAAGTAGTTTAAAACAGTTAGCTATCCTTTTCAGCGTACTGTTCAGCACTTTTTATCAGGGCGATAATGAGTGCCAGTGTTTCTGATAGGCTGTTGCCATCAAGTGTTACTTCGCCCCTGCCACTCGCCATTGTAAGGTCAAGTAAGGTTCGTAACAGCCCAAGTGGTACCGATAGATTATCAACAATATTATCAGAACCTGTTAATGTCGTCATATCCATCTTACACCCCCTTGCTTGGTTGGAAATTAAGGGCTAACTGTTGCATTTTCGCCAAATTTTTCGGTGGTTGTAAAATACCGAACCGCTCCATTTCCCGCACGTGTTTACTGATAGTGATTTTGTGGCGTTCGGTGAGTTTGGCAATCTCAACATTATTCAATCCCAACTGTTTATAGCGTTTAATCTTTTTCCACAGGGGTTTTGCCGTCAGTAGTTTTGTCTGCATTTGCTCAATATTGACGGTGTTTTGGTGCAGGCTTTGTTCTAGCGTATTAAAAGCAATAATATACTTTTCTTTCCAGCGTGCCGCCGCAGCACCCGTAAAGCCCATACATAAGAACATAAAGCCGTCCCGTGTGATTTCATACATCGGTAACTTCTTGCCTTGACTAGTAATATATGACGTGGGCCGAAAATTCGGCTCTCTAAATTCTCGTGAACATTCTAATCTTTCTATTGCTTCTAAAACGTGCTTGTGCTTTTTACTAAAATGGTTGCTGACGGCTAATGAAGTAGTAATTAAACGATTGCCAGATAGTCTGACCAAGGGCTGTTGCCCTTGGTTGTGTTTCTGTGCTTGCAACTTTGTTGCAGATTTGATAGTATTAGTCATGGTTTTAGTCCTCATTGTTATTATCTTTTGGGTCTTTAATCATAAGCACTTCTTCAATCTTGGCGGATGCGGGAGTGCTTTCTATTAATTTCTTAATCGCTATTGTAATCAATCGATTTATACTTACCCCCCAATCTTTTGCTCGCTGTTTAACGTTTTGTTCCATTTCGGCATCTAGCCTAATCTGTGTTTTGTACATTCTTTTTTTCATATGATTACCTTTTAAAGTTTGAATATTAAATAATATAGTGTTACTATATTTAGTAACACAACATTATTATAAATGCACCTAAATTTAGTGTCAAGAGAAAAATATGCAAAAACAAAAAAATTTTATAAAAACACAAGTTAGAATAGACCCAGAACTTTATGAAGAGTTAAAAAATTATTCTAAAAACAATAACCTTTCTATTAACTCTTCAATTGTTAATTTTATTGCTCAAGGAATAGAAATAGAAAAAGTTGAGGCAGATATTGCTGAAATAGAATTCAATAAAATGATTGAAGAAGAATATATTGACGCAAGCACAGAAGATTTAACGGCATTGGTTGACCGAGAGTTAAGTAACATTGAAAAAGGTCGCATCGCCAAGCGACTGTTATTAGAAGGACTTATAAAAGCCGCTGACGATGAACAAATGGGGCGTGTATTTGATGTATTAGTTTCTATGTTTAATGATTTTAAAAAGTAGTTTAAAACAATGATGATTGTTTAAGGAATAGATGCACTGGTTGGCACCCCAGTTTCTGGGCTAATATGTTTATGCCCTTTGAGTGAAATGCCGTCGGCAATCACATCGCCACCTGAGACGGTAATTGTACCATTATTGACATTGATATTACCATTGACGTTATTGGTAGGACAAGTAATATTGATGGTGTTACAGCCACTGATATTGATGGTGCCACTACTGCGATTATGTTCTATACGAGTGCCATTGGAAAACTCTTTTACCCACAGATTATTATTATTGGCTGGTGGGGTATCTTTATCATTATAAATACAGCCTAGCACCATACCCGTCTCACCATTGTTATCCAAAATACAGCCGACTAAACTACCCTTATCAGGAATGTCGTAGCTACGATTTTTATAAGCCGAATCAGCACGCACGGCTAACCAGTCGGATTCTAAATTATCAAGGTGTGGAAATTGTACTCGTACACGATGTTTAGCGGCATCAATGGCACAAACGATCCCCTCTTGGTAACTCGCCCCAAAATTATGACTATTAGCTCTCGCTCTCATTTTCTATCCCCCAACCCCCTTACATAAGGGGCATTCATAATTAATAACCGATGCGTAGGATTTTTTGTGAAAGACAAGGCGAATTGCAATTTTTATGAAGGAGTGTATAAATAAATACACGACTGATTAAAAATTGTAATTCAACGCAGTATTTCGCAAAAAAGACACGCATCATTCTTCTTTTACCATTTTTATTTCAATGACTGTTTTATAACCTTCACTACGACTAACTGAATGGCGTGATTGATTAATCAAATACAAACCACTAAATTTGCCGAAGTTAGTTAGCTTAACGGTCAGCCCAGCCACCAGCTGGGGATTACCCCACAGGGTCATACTGCCAGCACATTGTTCTTGGGCTTGGTCAAGCGTTGCTGCATCAGCTCGTGCCTGCATTTGTTCTGAATTTTCGGCTTTGGTTACAATTTTCAGCTCATCGTAATTTGTTAAGCTATTTTTGCGGACGGTTTTTGCCTTTCGTTTCTTACTGATTTTGCGTTTTTTCTTACTGTCATAGCCAACAACTTTGACCGATTTAGCCACACTGGAAATACGGTCACGTAAGCTGACTGTGATAATATCAGTGGGTAGTAAGCTCATTATAGGCTTTTGCTCGGATAGCTTATCAATCGGCGTAAAGACGAGCTTATCTTTGACAATTTTAAAACTATGGCCGTATTCTCTGGCAAGGCGTGTCAGAAACGCCACATCGCTTTCTTGATACTGGGTAACTCGCGTGATAGAAACTTCTTTAATCTCGCCAGTTAGCTGTAATTTCATTCGCTTGGCAACAGTTTTGATAATGCCTGATAGCGTGGTATTTTCGTAAGCCTTGGCTTTTAAGGTACGGTTTGATTTTGACAATCCAGTGGATAACGCACGTAGTGTGACGACTGACGGTGGGTGATTATAGGCAATTTCATCTAATTCAAAATCCCCAAAATTAACCCTATTGGTACGATAACCCAAACACAAACTCAATAAATCGCCCTGTTTCGGCCACCAACCATTAATCCATTTATCGTATTCATCGTAAAAACTCACCGATAATTCATCGCTCATACCGTCTAAATAATCAGTATAAGACAGTGATAATAAACACGGTGCAACATCATTGGTGACATCAGCATCAGATAAGGTTAGCGAGAAGTAAGGGGCGTTAATGCCTTTATTAAAATCAATCATTATCGCATCCACGGTGGTAGTTTTTCATTGTTTATTGCTTTCATTCCTTCAATAACAGGAATCAAGATAATGATGCCAGCTGGGAGAGTCGGGACAATTGCCAACTGTGGATTAGCATCAACAATCAAGCCCATTTTGTGGGCATCGCCATAATATTGATGGGCGAGTAAATCCCAACGTTCGCCTTGTTTGGTTCGGTGTTCCAAATAATTAGCCATTAAGTCCTCCACGAATACTGATCCACGCTGTCATTTTTTCACTGCCTTTGGCAGCAGCTGATAATGAACTTTGTACATCGTTTAATGACGACATCGTCACCGTATTTCCTGCTGTCAGTGCCTCAAAACAACTGTGATATTGATTACTCGCTTGAGCGTTAAATCGAATAAAGTCATTGACGCTATCGCCTAAATTTAGCCAGTCGTTATCCCACGAAAGCGACTTCAATGCACTGCCTTGAGTGGCGAGATTAGCAAATAACAAGGCTAATTCAGTGGCTGTGTCGCTGTCAGTATTTCCTTGGCTAAACAAACTAACAAACGCATTGAACTGACGACACACCAAGCGATACGTCGCTGTTGCTAGTCGAACGGCAAGCAAGGTATCGCTGACCATTTGCGTAACCCCTAATACATTACTGATTGCACCTATCGGTAATTGCCCTACGCTTGACATTATGCCTAGTAAATTAGTCGGTGCAATCATTGATAACAGGGTATCGGCTGTCATTGGATATTCAGTGAGTTCTAGGGATAACTCTCGGGCAAGCACCGTCCCACCACTTGATGTAATGACTTTGGTGTCATTGATGGTTTTAATCACATATAACCCATCAAATTGCCCACTACCAAAGACCAGTGGTACAGGATTTTGAGATTGCTGGGTATGACGTAATGTTTGATAGGTCAGCTCTGGCGATGCAATTTTGTGGTGCAACCGAATGGTAATACGGCGACTGGATAAATCATTGCCCATTGCCTGTAATCGTGGCTTACCAGCAATCACGTTATGCTTGGCATAATCAGCGGTATGCACCGAACTATCACTGGTAAAACCAGTAAGTAATTCAAAAACGGTAAATCCTAACAATGCTATCATTCTATCCCCCAACCCCCTTACATAAGGGGGCACTCATTATTTGTTATATGTAAGACCTGCGACTACGCTGATCCAAAACTTCATTCATCATTCGCTCAAATTCAGTCAAGCTCATTGTGATAGCTTGTTGCACATTTTTAGCAATCCCATCATCATTACCTGTACCTGTTACATTGATATTTGGGCTAAATGTTACATTAATGCCTGATAAGGTGGCATTACTTTGATTTGCACCTATACCATTAAAATATTGCAACATAGCTTGTGTATCCCCTTGCGGGATTGTTTCCTTATTCGGATTAGGCATATCCACAAACGGACGTGCCAAACTAGGCATAGGCGTATTACCGATAGCTTGTGCCATTTTTTTAGTTGCATTTAATGGGCTTTTTGCCATTTGTTCAATACCGATACCCAGTCCTTCTGAAACAAAGCCACCTAATTGCATAAATACACGGCTAGGACTGTGAATACCTAGCTTTTCCTTAAACCAATTAGTAACCGAACTACCAATATTGACAATTTTTTCTCTGACTTTTCCAAGCATTGCAGACAGCCCATTAATCAGCCCCTGCATTAGATGTGTACCAAATTCAGCAAAGACTCGGCTAGGACTATTGATACCCAGCACGCCCATAAACCACGTTTTTATACTGGTACCGATACCGATGATTTTTTCCTGTACAAACATCGCACCATTGGTAATTCCTGCACCGATACCATCGACAATACTTTTGCCAAAGTTGGTAAATTTAGCAGGCAGTTCAATACCAAACCATGAAAGCACAGCGGTAAAGGCTTGATGAAAAAGACCGATAGGCGACCAGTTGATAATTGTTGCCGTGATATTGGCAATGCCTGAATTGAAAAAATTACCAATGCTTGCCCACTTCTCACCAAACCAATTGCCCACATTAGACCACACAGACGCAAGGCTATTCCAAGCATTAGTAGCAAGGTTTCCTACACCACTCCATAGCATACTGGCACTTTGTTTGACTGCATTCCATTTCTCACTAAACCACGTACTGACATTTGTCCACGTGGTCGTAATGACATTCCAAGCACTGCTAGCACGCTGACTGACACTATCCCATATATCAGAAAACCATTGTTTGATAGTACCCCAATTTTTATAAATTAAGTACGCACCACCAGCAATCACGGTAATCGCAAGACCGATAGGATTAGTTAATAAAGCACGTCCTAGCCACAAAAATGCTTTACCAACAAGGGTAATTGCACCACGCAACTTACCAAATACGCTGCCAAATAAACCGACCACACGGGTTGCATTTTTCGTGGATAAACCGAATATTTTTAATACAGCGACACCTCGTGATAAGCCTGATAGACGTAATAATGTAAAGGTCGCACTAAGTGCAGAGAGTTTTTGAAAACCAATCAGTACAGAACGAAATGGGGAAATAAAAGCACTTAATGCATAACTGCCTGCAAAAATAGCAGTCTTAACACCCATAAAGCCGACAACACCAGACACTACCCATTTTATTAATTCTTTATTTTCGGCAATCCACGGTTGCAACGTCGTTTCAACAAAGTTTTGTACAGTACCAGCAAGCGATTTGATTTCAGGGGCAAAGGCTGAACCAATCGTGCCAGCTGTGAGTTCTAACACACCCCCTAACTGTTCCATTGCAGCAGAAAAGTTAGCAAGGATTAAAGCAGGTCGTGCCGCCTCTGCCCCAAACATTGCATCAGCGACGATTAATGCCGCTTTCTCGCCTTGTGTTTTTTTGATAGTTTCTAACTTTTCCAGCTCGCCCATCATTGATTCAATACCTTTGAAATTGCCTTTTTTATCGAAAAAATCAAAGGTCACACCAGCAGTTTCAATAATTTCTTGAGCTTCGGCTTTCATACCACGTTTGGCTTCTGCCATCATTTTCGGCCCCTTAGCAAAGCGACTAAGCATTTGGCTAAAATTCGTACCAAATGATGAGCCCTCTAAACCTTGTTGAGCCCCCATACCCTGAACAGCCATCAGCTTTTCATAGTTATCAACACCAGTAAGCCCTAATGTGTTTACTGTTGGTGCTGAGTATTTCATCGTTTCAAACATATCGTCTTTTTTAAGACCAAATGCTGTATAGCCACGCTGGGTAATATCTGCTGCTTTGCCTAATTCCTTATCTGATAAACCGTAGGATTCTGTCATTTTCATAAAGAACTCGCCACCTTCGGCTTGCCCCATATTCATAACAACGTTAAGTTTTGCAGCATTTTCTAAACCACCACCAAGTAAGAGTTCATCACTCATACCCTGTGATTTTAGGGCTTGCCCTAAATGAATAAAATCTGTTGTAGTACCGGGCAAGAATTTCCCCAGTTGTTTTGTTTGTTTTAGAACCTTGTTAAATTCGCCAACTGAACCGTTGGCTTTCATCATCGTCATTTTTAGGTCAGTAGCTGCATCTTCTTGACGACTAAAAATCTGCAAAGTCTTACCAAACACGCCACCAGCAACTGCAAATTTAGCCCCTGATTCTAAGGTTTTACCTCGCATATTTTGGCGAAATTCTCGCCCTGCTTTTTGGCGATTGACCGAGCTAGATAACGCTAACTGTGAGCGTCTGGCTTTCTCAATCGCCCTATCCATTTCTCGATATCGGCGCACCATTTGTCCTAGATGTGAGCTACCACGCCCCATCGAACGGCTAATGACGTTACCCAGTCGCTGCTGTCTATTGGTCGTCAAATCAATTGCACTGCCCAAAGTATCTATGGCTCTTTCAGCACGACCAAACACTGCCTTAAAAGAACCAGAGAGTGCTGCACCAATCGTTACACCGACTAATAAATCATTTGCCATTCTATTTTTCCTTTTGTTATAATGTCCTTATGAAAAAATTACTCAAAAAACACATTGGTTTAATCTTCTGCATATTGTTCTCATCGCTATTCGTTTGGGGTGTAGCGTCGTGGTACTTATCGGTTATTGATGATTATGGCGATTTTGTTGCTTCGTTATTTTTTATCCCGATAGTTGCTTGGGTAGTTTTACCAGCCTTGGGTTTTATTTGGCTATTTACTACTACCATCATTGACGATATTATCAATAAGCCTTACGGCTAAATCTTCGAATATTTAGCCTTTATCTGATTACTCATTTGTCGTTGCCACATAATGACATCATCAATGTTCATTACCATTAACTCGCTGGGCGCAAAGCTAAACCACCAAGCAATATCAGCAATGGTTTTCTCAACCGCCTGCCACTTAACCTTAGCGAAACGTATCCTGCACTTTGCGGTAGTCAGCCATATCAAGTAAATCAACATCTTCTGGGACTAGCCCTGTGATTTTGGCAACCATAGCGATTTCTTGCTCTACATCAGTTTTTAAGTGGGCAACACGTTTTCATATCATTCTCCATAAAAAATAGGGTTCATCGTTAAATGAACCCCATTTTATAAAGTATTGCTGAGTGGCTGTATTAAAGTAGTTTAAAACCTTATCCGCCGATATTAGCACGATATTTCGCCAGCATATCCTCGCCACCCACACGATAAATATTCGCCAGTGAATCATAGAATAATAGCTCTTTACCCGCCACTTTCTGATTGATGGAATACACTTTAACCGTTGAGGCAAATTCCGCCGCTTCTTTGGGTTTGTATTCACCCAGTGGATTTTTACTAAACGCCACATTTAACATACAAACCATTGGCTCTTCGGCGGCTAGTCCTTGACTATTAAATACCTGCACATTAGCCCGCACCATTAACTGCACATTGCTAAATGGATTAAAGGCTTTGGCAAACACTTCCGGATAAAAACCGTCCCACGTAATTTCGCCTTCGAGGGCATTAACACCACCGGGTAATTCAACGGTTCCCACCATGCCAAGGGCTTTATGCTCAATCATTTCAATTTCAATTTCCGGCAATTTGATTTCTTTTGCATGCCCTAATAAGCTGTTACCGTCAATATAGATATTGGCATTAGTAATTTGATTAATTGTTACACTCATACTATTCTCCTAATTAAGATGATGAAACGAGATTAACAAGGTATTTTCTTGTCATCACTGATTTGTTTGTGATACGTTCTGCAGGTATCTTTGGCGTGTAATCATACATGATTGGTATTTGCCCCTTACTAAAGAAATCAACCAGTTCAGCAGCACCGTAATCAGGATCTAACTGCACCGAATAACCTACGATGGATTTTAAGGTTCGCATATAGGTATCAATGCTTTCTACGAGACTATCAATTAAGGCATCATCAATCGGTCTATCGACATATTGCAACTCAAAACGACGAATAGATTCATCAATCAAATCGCCAGTACGCATCGCTGTTTCAAAGTTTTTGATATGCGTTACGGTTGGATAACAAGCAGAGCGGTTACCCCACAATCTAAATCCTGTGCCAAAGGAATTAAATACCGTTGTAATACCCACAGCATTAAGTGCATTGGTTTCTGATTGATAATCATCAATACGTGCTGTAAGTCGCAACTCGGTATCGGTAACGCCGAGCATATTTTGATTTGATGTACTCCACCAGTAGCCTTTTTCAACGTCCACTTTCATACGCAAACCTGCGGCGTGGGTGGCAAGGCTTTCTAGCGTGTCGCCATTTTTTACGTGCGGGAAAAAGTGTCGCACTCGCGGGCTTGACGTATTGAAATTAATCGCACCTTCGGGCCCACGTCCTGTGATGGCTTCTGCCAGTTTTGTGCCGACTGGGGCATCAATGTAAGCAATGGCTTTAAGGTTATCGGCAAAGACTTCTAACTCGGCAGCGATGGTTTTATCCGCATCTAATCCTGGAGCAATTAAGATTTTGGCATCAGTACCAAAGCGGTTAAACCCTTCTTTCAGCAGCTCCATACCACGACGTTTATTGGTAGCAATATCATAACCGCCTTTGATATCATCGGCACTAACATCACTAGGGTTAGAATGGGTTTGTGGGTCATATACATTGATGACGTAGAATGTACCTGCTTTATAGCGGGATAAAATTTCAAAGGCTGCAGGTAAGGTAAATCCCTTCGCTTCCTCTTCACTCGCATCGCCAAATTGGGCAAAATCTTTCATTGTTCGACATACCGTTAAGTCATTAACGGGGCCTGTTGGGGCTGTACCCACAATACCGATAACGGCACCATCAACAGTATAAATTGGATTAGAACCACCATCTACTTTTTTGGTTTCGGTTCCGTGATGATAAGGCATAATATTCTCCTAATTCTTTGTTGTTAAATTTGTATAAACACCTTGTCTGAAGGTGGGTAAATCTTTTGGAGTCACTTGCTCTACGGCCTGTGTATGACAGTAAAGAGAAACACCGTATTGCCATAGTCCGGACTCTTCGCCATCAAACTGCTCTTTGTTTAAATACAGCTTGTCACAATGTGGTGGACGATAGCCTAATAAGCTCAATCGAATTGCATCAAGGGCGGCTAACGCACCAAAGTCATTGTGCTGTGAGCGAGTAATTACTGTTAGTCGCCACTGGATAACACGCTGTTGGTGGGCAATGTCAGTGGCTTTTGGCTCGCCATAATCACTACCGTGATAGGCAATAAGGACTGCACCATTGGCGTGATTAAGACGATATTTAGCAGGTTGTTCCGGAAATAATTCCACAGCAAAATCAGGTAACGCCTGTTTTAGCCGTTCTTCTATGTCTTTGATAATTGGCAATGTCTGCATATTAGTAACTCGAAGTATCAATTGCCGCCGGCGATGATACTTTAAATTCCGGCATGTCCGGAGCAGTATCATCATTAGACAATCCAGCTACACCTAGATGCAGTTTGCCACTTTGTATGGCTTCTAGTGATTTAACTGCATTTTTATAAGCACTGGTCACCGCCTCGGGGAGTTCTCGACCCTCTGGACGGCGTTGATACAACCAATGCCTTGCCAAATCAATTGCCAACTGTTTTAACAAGGTATGAGGTGTTTTCAGTGGTAAGCGATAACGACTGCGTAAATAACCGTCAATCAACTGCTCGGCATAATCAACGGCAACACGTACCACACCGTGATTGATTTCAGTTGCCTGATAATCATCATTGGTGAGTTCAATCAATGTTTGTTTTGATAGTGCAGTTTCTAGTTCATTGACGGTTAAATACATCATTACACCTATTTTTTAGCAGCTGATTTAGATGATTTATCAGCTTCAGCTTCAGCTTTGACTTCTGCTTCGGCTTTTTTGCTTTGCTTCCGCATCAGCCTTTGCTTTGGCTTCCGCCTCTTCTTGCTTTTTACGCTCTTCTGCATCTAGTTCAACATAACTCGCAACAGCGACCACATCAGCATCGCTTAATTCAATGGTTTCTCCTACACCATAGCGTTTGCCATTATGGAAAATCGCTGTATTTTTAACTATATATTTTTTCATTGTTTACTCCTATGCAATTGCACTCTTAATCAAGAATCCAGCCTCTGGCATTAATAGATATTCTTTGTGAATATCAGTACAGCGAACGTTATAGACTTTGCCACCCTCTTTGTCGTATTTGTCGACAAATAGACCACCTTCGCGACGTGGCGTGTAGCCAAATGCCGCCTTGTAAAAACTACCCTGCGCACCGGTGGGGGCATAAGCCAGCACGATATCCTTAGTCCACAGCGGTGCAGTTGCATCACTAAGTTGGGCTTTGTAACGGGCGCGGCCGATATGCACATTAATCTTCTCGCCGTGCTCTTTACCCAACATGTCACTGAAATCTTCAGGCGTTAGTCGCTTGATGCCGCGATATTTCATCACTTCAACAATTTGCGGGTGGTTTTTAATAGCCTTCCAGACATCGCCGGGAATGACAGCTTGGTTGGCCCCATAGCCGGTGGCGTTGGCAATCGCTTCTAATGCATCATCAAAGACACCAAAAACATCTGAACCGGCGTCAGCAAATTGCGAAGTGCCGGACAACACGATTTTATTGTCGCCGCCGTATGTCGTTTCATTAGTAACCAGTTGTACGACACGTTTTTCGTGGTTGAGAGCCATTTTTTCCTGCACCACCGATAAGGCATATTGTTCATAAGCAAAATCAGCCTCACGACCTTCACGGTAATCAATAGGGTGTGCCAAGTCGTGCTCCACCAAATCAACCTGTTCACTGGTGACTTTCACCGGAGTGATTTCATTGGAATCGGCAAACAATGCACGCTCATCGTCTTCGACAACAAATGCTTCGGTACCAAAGCGTGGAATGCGCGCACCTTCTTTCGGCACGGTAACATAAGGCAGCAAGTGCTGACCAACGAAAGCACCGTTACGATAGCCAAGGGCTAGATTGGTTAAGACCGGGTCAGCTAATCTGACATGACTGGTTTGTCCCATAATATTTCTCCTAAGTAGTTAAAATTGGTTAAGCGACAGCGTTGACAGCTGTGACGTAATCACAGTTATGCTGTGTCATATACGCTCTCGCTTTTTGGTCGAGTGCAATACGCTCCGGGTCTGTACCCTCGGCATATTCAACACTTTCGTCTTGCACATCAGCCACTTTATCTTTTGTCGCTGTTTCGCTGAAATCAGCGACTACCGGCAAGTCATTTAAAAATGCTTTCAAATCATCTTTAAAGCTATCTTCAGCAAAATCAGCCGTAGCTGTGTCAGCGTTAAGCAAATCCAGCAACTTGTCTTTGTGCTTGGGCAATAGCTTGCCGTCGTTGACCAAGCCCTCGGCAAAGTCGGCATTTTCTGCCTCAGCTTTTGCCTTAGCCTCAGCGGCCGCTGCAGCTTTCAACTGTGCGTTCTCGGCTTCTAAATCAGCGAGTCGCTGTTTATCTTGTTCACTCATAGTTTTTTCTCCATTGGTTTTAATTGATTGTTGTGCATCTTCGGTTTCGGTACCTCCGAGGTCAGTTTCGGCTTCGGAAAAATTCAAACTAAGCTCGGCTTGTTCGACTGTTTCGTCACGCACAGCTTTGTCACGCAGAGAGTTGACTTGCCAATCAGGTACAACTTGGTCAGCTGTTTCTCGGCCAAATTTTTCAATGATAAATTCGCGCACCTTGCGAAATAGACCGGGCGTAGTAAAGTCGCTAAATTCAACCACGCCGTCTTCGGCTTCATTAAACTCGGCGGATTTCAAACCTTTGATGGCCGGCGGCTGCGCACCCAAAAAACCCACATGACGCAAGTAATAACCCTCGGGTTTAGGATTGCCTGCCGCACCAGGTAAATAAAATGACGCTGATACTTTTTTGTAGCGACCCTGCTCAACCAATTCAGCAAACTGAGCATCTACCTGCGTTGGCACGGCAGCGAGCAACTTGCCATCTGTGGACAAATCACCCACCCAGCCGTAGGCCGGTGCATCGGCTTTCGGGTGACCGATAACAATCGGGGCTTCGTGTAACTTAGGATCGTAATTCGCCACGATGGTTTTTAAATCGTCATCGCTAAAATTCAACACTTTGCCATGGGCATCGGTGTGCTTGCCGGCTTTGAATATCTCTAAATGTTTGTTCATAAATAATCGCAGGTTGTGATTGTTTTACGACTATCTTAGCGAGTTGATGATTAGTGCGGTATTAAACCAGTTTAAAACGTCATTTTTTGCGTTTTGAATAATTGTTAGTAAAAAAAGATTATCAACTTTGGGATTGTGCTTTTACGCGTTTTTATAAAAGCCCTTATGGCGCTCTTAATGCTTGTAATGAATATTGGTTAGCATTTTGTGTTTAAAACGCTAAAATCGGCTTATTTGGGGTTTTACTTAATTTGTTTGGCTAGGTAACTAACCATGAGCTTTTCTATCATTTGAGCATCCGCTTTAGAAACACCTAAAAATGGACGTGCAGGCATTTCAACTTCGTGTTTGCCAAACATCTTAAACTTGCCGCCGAATTGATGAATAGCAGCATAAGGTAAATCAGAACCAAGCAGCAACCCGCTATGACTCGCTTGATAGCGTAGCGTTTGTGCAAGGCGACCTTGGTGTTTTAAAATACTGTGATGCTTGGGCTTGGGTTTCCCTCTCGCCCGTATCTTTTCAGAAACTGCACTACGTTCTTTCCACTTATAACCTGCTGGGGATTTTTCTTGTAAAAAGCGTTTGCGATGTGTACGCAGTAATTTTTCCCCCATCGCCGCCCATAGCTTCTTATCATTAACGCTACCACGCAAGCGTTTAATGCCGTGCTGAAAATCACGGTCATCAACTTCAATGTGTATCATTGCTTATCCCCGTAATTGTACTGCCCTGGTACGTGGTCAAAACCATAATCCAAACCAACAGGTACGCTTACAGTCTTGGGATTGCCGCTGCGAATACCGATGGTTTTGGTTTCATATTCTATCGGCGGGGCTTCGGAAAGTGTCCAGCCTTCCATTTGCAAATCGTCATCATCTAATGCTTCAACCGTGCAGTGGCAGTTATACGCATTGATAGGATAATGCGTATTCCACCACGGGTCATCAGCTCGTAACACTTTACCATGCCACGATTGATGCACCGGACGCGGGTGACTGCTATCGTTATGCACATATCGCCAATAGGGCAATATGTCGGCCAATTCTTTCTGTTGCTCATAGCGGCCAGCTTGATAGCTGCTATACACGTTCGTCTCGTAAATAATACGGCTACGCCAGTTACGACCACCGTTGTAGTCCCAACCATATTTACCAACAATTTCATCAAATCGCTCACGGAATTGCTCGATGCTTTCACCGTCTTCGATGGCCGCGTTGACGGCCTCGCGAAAGTCGTCAATCATATCTTGGCGGTTCGCCCCGGCGACGACAAAGGCATCATTATGCTGCTGTCCGGCGATATCGTGATAGGTTTCTGTCGGTAGGTTGACCTTGGCTTTAAAAAATCTGAGTTGCTCAGTAAAGGGCAAAGCGGCAAAAACATTATTCATTATCACTCCTTACCCTTAGCACTATCTAACACTTCAAATCGCCCCTGCATATAAGCTGTATTCTTGGCATCGGCGAGAATTTGAGCGTATTCATCAATGGTTAATGTTTGCAACAATGTTTCTAATTTTGCATCGAACAGTTCTAGGCTATCACACTTTGCCAGCTCTTTTTTTATTTCGGCTAGCCAGTCATCCGTTTGTTTACCTAATCGCTGTTCAGCTTGAGTGACTAGACCATCAACCGGGCGCGGGCTTTGCTCACGTTCGGCAAAGTCGGCAGGTGCTTTTGCTTGGCTTTTGGAGATTTCATCTTGTTCTAAGAGGTCGCCTTTTTCCAAGCTGTAGGTGCGTTCAAAGTATTGATTGCTAAATTTAGCACCGGCTTTAGTCAGTGTCTCATCACGTTCAGCTTGAACTTTATCAATCGTTTCTTGCTCGTATAATTCAAACTTAGGTTGCTCAGGTAAATCGGCGTAATTGTAGTCACAAATCCACGCCAATAATTCATTCATGACTTCGCAGACGATACCGGCATCGGCTTCGCGAATATCTTCAGTAACTTCTAGCCCGGCGGTTGCACTGGCGCGGTTGGCTTCTGCCTCTGTGGTTTGGTTTTGCCCTAAAAGAGCGATAGCAATTTCAGATTTACAGAACTTTAAGAAATTATCAAAAGCCTCACTGCTGCCGGATTTGCCCGCCGCTTCTAAAATATCAACGCTGCTATCGTTGGGAATGGCGGCCACGGCAGTGCTAATCATTTCTTCCAATGATGTGATTAAATCATCAGTCTCTTTATCGGTTGCTTGACGTGGGTGCTTGCCAATAACCCAAGGACTACCATATTTTTCTACAAATTTAAGCCAAAATTTAAAGCCACCTTTCTTAAACGTTGCTGGCCAAAAACACAAAGCAAGGTCAGCAGCACCATAAGGATTCGTATAGGTGGCATCTTGACTCGCTAATAAAATTTTATGAGGTGGGATTATCTCACCTTCAAATGGTTTTTCCTTACTACGAAAACGCAGGGTGTTATCATCATCAAAGACAAACCACTCTTGGGGCTTACCAATAACGGCTGTTGGTATATAGTGTCCATTTTGAATAGTCCACGTAACTTCTAATGCCTGATAACCAAACAGTGCGGCATCTAAAATCTCGCCAAATAATTTCGTTAGTTTTAGCTTTGCAATCATTTCATTTAATTGCTTATCTACATTCTCGTTGCCTGTTTCAGTAATTCGCCATTCTAACGATTTAACTGCTGCTTTACGGCGACGTACACAGCCTTTTACAAATCCATCTGAAAGGATTTCACGATACATACTAATATCCTTGCCCATTTTTTTCAGCACTGGGTCAGGGTTCGGTAAATAGTGCCAGAAAGAATACGCATCAAATGCAGTGGAACGACTGGCAATGTTTTTTATCAGTTCGTTTTTATTTGTCATTAGTAACCCTCTGTTAATTGTTCAGCAACACGACGTTTCCCTGCTGTTGCCTTTGGTGTTGCTAGATAGTCTTGTAGTGTTGAGAAATACCCAAGTGCATAAGCAATAGCAGCATCACAATGGCGTTTAGCATCGGGGTCTTCATTATCAGCTATTCTATTACTAGGTGGCTTAATAATTCCATCAACACGACGTAATGAGGTAATATCGCTAATAATGTCCTTGTTTCTAGGTATCTCAATTGTTTCTTCTGTAAACGCATCCACAAAATCTTGCATATTTGTAGCATACCAAGATGCGGTTAATTTAATCTGGTGGATAATATCGTGACCATATCTATCAGCTGTATTTTCGGCAATAGTCTCACCATTTCCACCTGCGTCCATACCGCCACCTGCAAGATTTACGGTATCAAGCATATGAAATAATATTTGATGTTGTTGTGCACTGGGAATTTTATGTAGCTCAATAGTAATTGGTATTTTCCTTGTCATATCATCTGCTTTATACATTAGTGCATAAACACTAAAATCACGATGACGTGCATAGTCTTGACCAAACCAATACAAGGTATCAGGCAAGTTATTAAGTAAAGGATCAAGATTATCCTTTATCCAGTTTTTACAGTCTTCTTCACGTTTTCTAGGGTTTGTTAATACATAATCTTTTTCTTTTGCCCAACGAATAACCGCGTGGTCTTTGTTACTTCTTGCCTCTGCAAGCAAGCTACTAATAGCAGTGCCTGAACCTTCCTGTGGAATTGCATCAAGTTCCTCTCGCATTTGTGCTGTTTTATTACCATATGTTCTACGTACTTTGTTGTACCATTGTTTCTTTCCTTCTTCCGAGGGTTCAAGGTTTTTAACGAAACAAACTCGCTCATATAGACCATTACCAACAGCATCATCAAAGGTATAGCGATGTAATGAATAGTCGTACTCTCCACGTTTGGTATCATGTATCAATTGATTGAAAGCATTTTGCCAGCCGTTATGTGTACTGATAATACGGATTTTACCCCCCCAAATAATAAGTGCATTAGCAGCACCGATAACACCTGCAACATCTGGGTGGAATGCCGCTTCATCAATAACAACAATTCCTTGTAAACCACGAATATTTTCTGGTCTTGATGAGAGAGCAACAATTTGAAAGCCAGAGGCAAAACGAATACGATAGCTAGTTATTTGACGTGTAGTACCATCTTCTTTTTGATCCTCAAAAAGAATAACTTCAATACCCTCATAACTATCAGCCATCGCTGATGCCATTATTTTAGCGAAATGTGCACAATAGCCGATAAACTCTAGCCCCTTTTCTTTGGTATCACCAATATAAAATACGTTATCACCGCCTGCATTGCGTGATGATGCTGCGGTAATTGTATCGTCATGAGCTTCTGCCCACGTTATACCTGTACGACGTCCTTTTTCACACAGTTTTAGATAAGACGTATCCGCAACCCAACTACGTTGATGCTCCATAAACACCCCAAATGCTAAGGGGTTCTTAACAAAATTTAATTCTCTAACTGAGGCTGGTAACTCATCAAAGCTAATAAGTCTCTGAACATCATTGGGTAATGCCATTATTGAACTCCTAATACTTGGCGACGCCAGAAATCTGCATCTTCGGCAGACAGTCCTCGCTGTTTTGCTACTTCTTCAATTTCATCTGCTTTTTTCAGCAATATTGCACGCTCAATCTCTCGTTGGCGTTTTTCGTTAATCGTTGACGCATTTTCGAGTTTTTCAATAGCCCACGCTAATTCCTTGAGCATTTTAGGCGGGACAGGCTCCTCGTCTTCGCTCATGCTGATGGCGGTATTAAACGCCATGTTGCGAATTATCTCATTCAACAGCTGGCCGACCTTGCCCTGGGGCTGATTACCGAGCTTAGAAATCCACATATCAGCCATCTCTCTGCTTTGGCGAATGCGTTCACCTACTTCATTCATTTGAATCGCATAGCGATTAACCGCTGACTTGCTTCTCGGTCTTTCACCGATTTCGACAAGCAATTCATTCAAGCGTGCTGTGGCTTCTAACTGCGTAATCCGTGGGTCACGCAGCCATGCTTGCAGTTGCTCCAGCAACTCCGGCGGCAGTGTTTTAATTGAACTTGGAGTACCCATTGTTAACCTAGTCTAAGTTGTTCTAGTTCAGAGGGACGCAAATCGCGAATACCGACCGCACGACCTTTGGCAGTAGCAATGTCCAACCCGTAATCAGTTAAAGTCACTGATTTAAAGCCAAGCCCTGATTTAACAGTTACAAAGCCCTGTGCCACTAACCACTCAATTTGATTATCCAATTGGTCGGCAGTAATACGCTTGCTCATCTCATCAAATGCCAACAGTAATAGGCTATCTGACAAGGTATAGTCTGTATCTTGTGCTAATAGGCTTAGCACCGTCCGTCTTGTATCTTTGTTAATTAACTCTTGCATCTTGTGCCTCTATTTATCGACTAACTTATTCAGTATCAGTTGCGTATTATCCGTTACACCCTTTAACTCGCCGTCCATTGACGCCACGCCTTTTGACAGCTCATCAATACGGCGATGAATACGTGAGATTTGGTCGCGATCCGGCATGTGCTTAATCGTCGTTTCGATTTCAGTCAGACGATTTTTAACACTGTGAATTTCTTGATTATGAATGTCTTCTAACTGAGTAATTTTGTCGGCATTAACTTTGTGCTTGGTGATAATCCAGACGTAGATGGCAATGCCACACATAAATACTGTCTGCACAACATCAAACACCAACTTCCATAAATAAATATCTGCTTTACTCATCACTAAAATCCTTTTTCCACATCAATACTAAAATTCTCAAGGTGTTGCTATAGCCACTCCATAGTGACTGAACCGGTGCTGTTGGCTCACCTTCCCGCCAATCAAGAAAGTTGCACCACAAAAAATTCACCGGCAAAAATAACAGCCAGACTAATACAACGATTGTTCTATAGACTTTTATTGCGATGATTTGACTTTTCATTATTTTCTCCGTTCGTAGCTTTCTTGACAGACAACGCAGCGTGTCGCTGCAGGATAAACTTTTCGTCGAGCAGAAGGAATGACTTCATCACAGTCTATACAATGCAATCTGCCCTGCTGTTTGAGTTTCTGCTTAATTACATTAACGCTCTTCTTTCGTTGCAGTATCTCTAATTGTTTGGCTCTATCAACAATGTCCATTATTCGTATCCTTGCCCGCAAAGTGCTTCGTAAATTTCATTATGATTTAATACCTGCCGCTTAGTTTCTATAGTGTCTTTGCGACTCGGGTGAATCAAAGAGAAACTTGTGCAACTGTCAATCACGATAGTATCCGTGCTGCTGCAAGCGGTTATCAAGCTCATCAGCACTAAGATGAGCGTTAGCCTCATTAATTTGCTTACTTTTTTTTGCATTGATTAACTCCTGTTTCTGGGCTTTATTTTGTTGTGCCAATTGACGGTTCTTCTGCTGAGCTTTGTCCAAGCGCTTTGCCGTGATGTAAAGCAAAACAGCCACAAGCATTACTGCAAACAGTAATGACAAGATAATTTCCATTACTCTGCCTCATTGTTTTTATTTGATTTATAAGCTGCTACAGCCCCTTTGCTGACAACTAAACCGCCGCAGTAAATCGCCATTGTTGTAAATAGCTCAGGTACATAACTGCGATCAAGCCAGACGCTGTAAAACAACACGCCAATCAGTGATAAAAAACCAAAAAACTGGATTGTTGCTGTAGTAGATAAACGATTGTCACTGTTTGTAATTAATTGTTTCATTGTTTTATCCTCCAATCGGGCGGTAGCCGTCGTAGTGATGATCGTCGGGGCTTAGATTATTGTCCCCAGCGGCATAATCTAAATTAGCGGCCACACGATTACTCCAACCTCGGCCGAATGTGTCAAATCGGCTTAGTCGCGTGTAAAAGCGAATGCGTGCTGCATTGAAACGCATCAGTAAATCGTTCAGCGGCATTTCAGCAATTGCCGCATGGGAAATATCACCCAGCACGCCGTCATCAGCAACATTCACCGCTCGCTGCAAAATCCGCGCAGCATTACCGCCGCCGTGATTAACACAGGTGTCAAAGAATTGCCAGGCCAAGGCTGGGTCAAAACGATCACAGCCATAACGCACCCAAAACGCTCGATAGTAAATCTCGCGTGCCTCAAGGCGGGACATGTGACGCATGCTGTCTTTGTAGCCATTAGCTCGGGCGGTTCGCTTGGTCACGCCCCAGTTGGTTTCACCGCCCGGGTCACGAGGGTGATTGACATAACCGCCCTCGTGACCGATTACCCGGTCAAAAAAGGCATTAAATAACTTTCTTTTGGACATAAAAAAACTCCAACTATTTTTTAATAGTTAGAGTTTATTCAATTGCAGGGAATGACGGTACTAAAGTAGTTTAAAACGATAGGTTAATTATCTTTACCTTCAATCCATTCAGCAGTCAATACCGTAGCTTCAATAATTTTTCCATCTTTTTTGAAAGCATTAATAGTTAAATGCAGCGGTTTCTTTTCCCATTCGGCTTTTTGGATAACCTTTTTGTTACCCAAATTATTATCATCTTGAACAACGGCCCAAATTTCTTGGGAATTATCTTCATTAAACAAATGAACCTTAAAGATTCCTGCCTCTTTTGTATTCACAATTTGTACACGATAGCGTCCGTTTAATTGTACTTGCTGTTTATCATTTTTATTATTAGTTTTTAAAATGTCGGCATTATCCGCCTCGATAATAACCTCTCCAAATTGTGCTTCCCCTTTTTTAGCGGCAACTTCCAAGACAGGCTTTAATGTTTTTTCGGCTCGCTCATTAAACATTTCCGTATTTATACCTTGTGCTTGCATAAATTGCTTGGTTTTATTGACGGTTTCAGTAGCTTCTTCTGTTTGACTGGCAAGCAACCTCATTGCCTCTATGTCTTTTTCTATTCTTGCCAATTCCAGTTCGTGCTTCCGTTGAGCATCTTTATCCTCTAAATCTATTCTCTCTCGTTCCAATATTAATTTTTCCTGCTCTAAATACTCACTTTTTTTCTTTGCGCGTTTGTTAGCAGCAAACTGGTAAATTTTCTCGCCTGCATAAATAGCCAGCAATATTATTGAGAAAGTTATTAGCTGTTGGTTATCTGTCATTTTTTCGCCTGCGAAATATTTGTCAGCTAGTTTTGTTAATGCAATAGTCAGGAGTATTTCAACGATGACAGACCCTTTTTCAACCCGAACAAATAGCTCTAGGTTTTGCCTATCTTCATCTGTTAATGCACGGATATTACCACTATAGAAAGCATCGGCATAGCTCTGATACACATGTTTTTGAAGGGCAAGCACTGCATTCATCATAGAAGTGCTCAGCATGCCATCAAGTTCTTCTCCGCCAAATACTATTGTAAGGCTTTTTAGATGGTTGTCTAGTTCGTTATGATTGAATTCAATATCTTGAAGTGACACTTCCCCCGTATTGAGTTGATCTATTGCTTGTAATAAATCTTGTTTATTTTTAATCTTTATACTTTGTTCACTCATAAATAACTCTCCTTTTTACTTACCATATTTTTTACGAAAGCGTTTGCAAATGCTCTTATGATATTTAGAACCACCGGGCAAACATTCGCACGCTTCTCCATCCTTGTCTCTATCAAGACGCTTACCACCCCGCTTGCCAGCTTCATAATAATGTTGTGCTTCAGCTTGATTTTTAAAATCAGCACATTTGACGGCGTATGCTATATTGCTCGCTAAGCCTGCAAAAAGCAGTGTAAAAAGTAGTTTCATTTCCTTACCCATTAACCGGTTCAGCATAAACCACCACCGGTACGCCCGATGATATGACAATTCCATATTTAATACCGCTATGGACAACACTGTCCTTGTATACCTTTGAAGGATCTTTGCTAAAGGCACCCAATAGGTCACTAAGCATCTTTAATACATCTCCACCGACAATTCTCTTATCGCTTTCCCGAGCGACAGCGGAAACAGCAAAAGCCACCGCGAAATAACGACTCAAATTGACCTTGTCATCTTTTGTTGGGCTAACCATCATCATGACAGAAGAGACTTTTTTATCCTTATTCAAAGTAATGTTACCCCCCGATCCCTTGTCAAAATAAACAGAACCAACCTGTATATCCGGATTATCTCCTGTGGTTTTTAGTTTTTTCGGCATTTTATAAGACAGTCCTACTTGATTAAAGTCATCAACCACACGACTACGCAAAGTTTTATAATCCACCCCTAAATCAGCCGCAAAAAGTGTGTTGATAAATAACGCTGTAAATATTAGTAATTTTTTCATTTTATTACTCCTTATTTTTAATTTCTGACGGCAATAGGTCGCGAACGCCATATGCTCGCGCTCTTCCCCTAGCAACATCTAATCCTCGCTCTGTAAGCATTGCAATATATCGAATATCTCTTTTTTCAATGTCTACAAATCCTTGCTCTTGAAGCCACAGCAATTGATTAATAAGGCAGTCAGCACTTGTGGCTTTGCCGTTTTGCTCCAAAATATTTCCTATGACTATATGATCTAGTTCGTAGGTGCTTTCCACAGCAAGCACAGTAAGAATATGACGACGCAAATCATAAAGTAATGGCTTTTGTATATTCATTTGCGACCACCAACATGATTAACAACCGTACCATTTGGCCCGTTATGAATAACTAATTTGTTCATACAACCGATGCCACTAATCAACAATCCCAACGTTAATTGTTTCTGCTCATCGGACAATTTGCCAAACTCTCGGAGCAACAATATTTCTTGCTCCGTTAAATCATTCTGTGCATATTGCTCTTTTTTGCCTGAGATAACATATCCGATATCTAGCCCTTGTTTAGATAACTTGACAAGCTGGTCTAATTTTATATTCGCTTTTTCTTGCCAGTTATATAGCGTGTTTCTTGCTACACCTATATTTTTAGATAGTTGCGACAAATTACCATCACTTATGCGTTCAATTTCTTCACTCAATCTTTCTTGATAGTTGCTCATTTTTTTATACACTTTTTTGTAAATTCACTTGATTTGCTCAAATTATTGAGCAATAATATATACAAAGTTAATAACATTTATTCGCAGTACAAGGAGCACACTATGCCCAAGCCAACACAATATTCCCCTAATGAAATAAAACACCGCTTGCGCGAGGACGGTAAGACTTTACGCAGCTTCGCCCGCGAAAACGGCTTCAAATATCGCACCGTTTCTGATGTCGTACGCGGCATTCGCAAAGGCAACTATGGCGAAGGCCGCAAAGTCCGCATTGCATTAGGATTACCCGTCAAATAATAACATATTTTTCACACTGTTTAACAGTTTTAACAATAAATCAGAGATGTGCAAAAAAATGAGCAAAAAAGAGATAAGTACCACCCAGCTACGCGGCTATCAAACCCTAATCGCACTATTTGGTCACGAGGTAACAGGTATTGAATGCAATGCTTTGGCTCAGCAACTAGATAGTTCACGTAGCCAAGTATTTAAAGATTTGACAACTTTAGAGGCCGCCGGTCTGGCGGAGCAATTGCCTAATAAAAATTGGCGTATTTCATCACAGCTAGGCAGAGAAGCCGTCAAGATATTTAATCATTTACAAGAGAGCCGCCAGCGCATTGATGAAGCTATGGGCCGTTACGGCATTACCTAACTTTCAACCTAACCACGGAGAATAACCATGACAGCACAAGATAACAATTTTCACGAAGATGCAGAAAAATCCCAAGCACTAGCGATTGCCACCAAAGCTATTACCGCTGATCAATTACAGCTTTCGGAAAAAGTTGGGGCCATTAAAGCTACTGGTTTTTTCAAAAAAGTGGCGACGGTCAGCGAAATTAAAATGCTTGCCGAAATCAAAGAAAGCAAACAATACAAAGGGTTAAGACTATATGACACTAATGGAAACTGCTTACAGGTCAGCACTTGGGCTGAATTTTGTCAAACAATTGGCAGAAGTCACCAGCATATTGATGAAGATATTCGCAATCTATCAGCATTTGGCGAAGACTTCCTAGAAACCAGCCAACGAATGGGCGTAGGCTACCGCGATTTGCGTAAATTGCGTCAGCTACCCGATAGCGACCGCGAGGTGGTGATTAATGACGTAGCGGTCAATGCCGGTGATAAAGAGACTATCGTAGAACTGATTGATGACTTAACGGCCAAACATGCAGCGGACAAAGCTGAGTTGGAAAAACAATTGGCTGATGAAAAAGCTGAACGCCAAGCCACTGATAAAGTCATCGCTAACAAAGACAAAAAAATCAATGAGCTGTCAAAACAACTGGCACGTGAAGAGACTGCCAGTCCATATGACCGGGCAACTAAATTTGCACAGGAAATTAGTGCCGTAGAAACTAATATGCTGGTCGTATTTGGCGAGATTGATAAGCTCTTTCAAGCCATTCGCGAAGATGCTGAATTGCCGGAAATATTAAGAGTGAATCAAGGGCAACTGCTAGTCGCACTCAAAGCCCACAGCAACGAAATTTTAGACCGCTATCAGCTTGGCGATATTAGTGTAGATGACGACCAACTCGACTGGGTAGCCGAAGCTAAGGCAGCAGCTGAAAAAGGCGAAATTCCCAAATATGTAACTAGTAACGCTGAATAATAGGACAAAATAATGAAAAAAATTATCAACAAATCCATTTACTGGCTAATGACGCTATTAGGAGCTTTTTTCTTTTTGCAAATGTTTATCGTTTTTACCCGTGCTTTCTTTATTTTAGGCGGCGGCTATTGGAATGAGCATTTGCTCTATTGGACGATATTTATGCCAATTTGGGAATTTTTTGCTAGATAAGACAATGACAAACGAAGCTTACTACACAGACTTAAAAGCACGCCTAGAAAGTACGGCGCACGGTGAGCGCAAAAGCATGATTACTGCCGCCGCTGAATTTCTCGGCAAGTCTGAAATGACCATCTATAGACAGCTGAAAAAAGTCGGTTATGACTGTGGACGCAAACGTCGTAGCGATAAAGGCAACACGCAAATCACCCGCAAAGAATTGATGGTTATTTCCGCCTTGGTACGCTCATCTGAGCGTAAAAATGACAAGTCATTAATGCCGATTAAAGTGGCAATTGAAATTGCCTTTGAGAATGGTGAAATCAAAGCGTTATATCACGAAGCCACGGTAGCACGACTACTACGCGAAAATGGCTTATCACCCAAGCAAATGAAACAAGCCACCCCGCACATTAGTTTAAAAACTGAACACCCCAATCAGCTTTGGCAACTAGATCCATCCATATGCGTTTTGTACTACCTAAAAGATGGCAAAAGCATGGCTGTGATGGATAAGGACAAATTCTATCAGAATAAGATGGATAATTTGTACAAAATCGCCAATGAACGCGTTTTTCGCTATGTCGTCACGGATCACACCAGCGGAGCGTTTTATTGCAAATACTACCTAGCACGCGGCGAAAACCAAGAAGTGTTATTTGACTTCTTAATGACGGCAATGGGTGAGAAAGACAAGCAGAAAAACCCATTTGAGGGCGTGCCGGAAATGCTGTATTGGGACAAAGGTTCTGCTAACCAGTCTCACATGATACAGAATTTGCTTAACCAGCTTGATGTTAAACATTCGGCGCATATCGCTGGTAATTCAAGAGCCAAGGGACAAGTTGAGAAAACCAACGACATTATAGAACGGCATTTTGAAGGTCGCTTGTACTTACTCAAAGTTGGCTCGGTTGATGAGCTCAATTACTACTGCGAACTCTGGCAGCGGGACTTCCAAAGTAACAAACGCTACGCCCACAGTCGTCATGGCATGCCGCGTTTTCAAGCGTGGCGAATGATTAAACCCAATGAGCTCATCACACGCCCACCGGTGGAGGTGTGCAAAATGCTGTTGAGCAGCAAAGCAGAACAACGCAAAGTCGAGGGCAACTATCAAATCAACTATCAGGGCAATAAATACAGTCTTAGCGAAGTCGATAATATTGCCATCGGCACAAAAGTAAAAATCTGTGTAAATCCTTACGCATACCCCAATATCCGCGTTGATTATGAAAACCGCTTTGGCGAGATGATTACCTATGACATTGCACCACTTGAAGTTGATACATTTGGCTTTACCAGCGATGCGGTGGCAGCCGATGCCATGAATGGCGGACACCATCACCAAGCCAAGCTGACACAGATTGACCGCAATCGCCAAGATATTGATGAATTGGCTTACGGCACGCGTGATGAGCAAGAAATTGACAAGCTACGCAACAGTAAATCAGCGGTTGCATTTGATGGACGCATGAACCCGATGAGCTACTTGCAAGAGCGTGACGATGAAAATATTACTAAATGGATACCGAAACGCGGCAAGCCACTGGATGTTGGCGAACCTGCCTTACAAAAAGTAGAACAGCCAAGCCGTCCAAGTTTAGAAACAGTTGTTCGCGATGAGCCTATTTTGCCCATCATCAACTTTATCAAGTGGTATGCAAAAAATCACACAATCACACCAGAGTTAAATACAAAAATTAGGGCCGAATATGCAGACGGTATTTGCGAGAGTGATTATGAAAACGTAGCAAAACAACTATTGAAACCTAGCTTACTAAAAGTGGGGTAATGGGAAAATTATGAATGTAAAAGAATTACTTAGAAAACACAAAATTAGTCAGACAAAGCTGGCTAAAGAATTAAAAGTTAGTCCTGCAGCGATTAATCAATTAATCAAGCATGACAAATATCCAAAGTCAAAAGATAAGACTGAATTTCAGCAACAGATTGTTGAAACATTAAAAAAATTAGGTGTTACTGAAACGGTTAAGTGGTCAGTAGCAAGTGATAGTAATAACAAACAGGAGTTACCTGAAATGCAAGCATTAACTGAACAAGCAAAACAACTATTCCATCTACATAAAAGCCCATTTATTGATGACGTACAGTCACGTGATGATGTCTATATCAGCGGTGAACAACGCTATATCCGTGCAAGCATGCTATCAACAGCTAAACATAGTGGCTTTATGGCCATCGTTGGCGAGTCCGGAGCCGGTAAAACCACGCTCAAGCGTGACTTAATCGAGGGTATTAATCAAGACAAAGAAAACATCATTGTCATACAACCGCAAACGATTGATAAAACGCGGTTAACAGCCATTCATATTTGCGATGCCATTATTGAAGACGTAAGCCAGGGCAATGAAAACCCCAAACGTAGCATGGAGGCCAAAGCCCGACAAATTAAACGCTTATTAACCGATAGCGGACGTGCTGGTAACAAGCATTGCTTAATTATTGATGAAGCCCATGATCTAACCATTCCGGTACTTAAATATCTCAAACGATTCTGGGAATTAGAGGACGGTATGAAACGCTTACTCGCGATTGTGCTTATCGGCCAACCGGAGCTAAAAGTGAAACTCAACGAACGCAATGCAGATGTGCGAGAAGTCGCCAGACGTTGTGAGCAGGTGGAATTACAGCCATTAAATAGCTATGTTGGTGAATATCTTAAGCATAAATTCACCCGCATTGGCATGAAATTTAATGACATCTTCTCAGAGGATGCCATGAGCGGTCTAACCGCACGACTCACGCAAACCAACGGAAAAAGTACCGTCAGTCTATTGTATCCGTTGATTGTCAATAATGCCGTTATTTGTGCGATGAACGAGGCGGCAAAGTTAGGGCAGGCTCAGATAACAGCCGATATTTTTGAGGGGGTGTAATTATGACGAAACAACACGTATTGAAAATAAGTCCAAAATACTTTTCCCGCGTTATTGATGGCTCAAAAAATTTTGAAATCAGAAAAAATGATCGTGATTACCAAACGGGGGATAAGGTTATTTTGATGGAGCAACAGGGTTTTCTTCCTCCAACAGGGGCTTCTGCAACTGCGAAAATTGGTTATGTGACTGACTTTGAACAACAGGAAGGCTTTGTCGTTTTTTCGCTCCTAGATATTTGTGTTGATGGTGGCAGTTCATGAAACTCAACAGATGCCCCATTTGTCATTGCGTGTTTGATGTGATGACGTTGGCCCAAGATGAAGCTACGCAACAAGTATTAGCACGTCTTGCCAAATTTGACACATTGACAGGCATTGCCTTGCTCGGTTATCTCAGTTTGTTTTGTCCTGCCAAGTCACAGCTATCTGCTGGCCGCACACTGACACTGCTGAATGAATTAGAACAAATCGCTGGTGACAACTGGCCACGCTTAGCCGTTGCTATGTCTGTAACAGCAGAAACTAAACAAGCACAAAAGCGTGATGGACTTACGGTAAAGCAATTTACAAATCACAACTATCTGCTAAAGGTACTTGATGAATTGCCGAATGATGCAGTTATATCGGCAGTTACAGCTACAAATCTTGCCAAGCCAGCACTACCGCAAAAGCAAACAAAGACAAGTGCCACATTATCAGCAATTGAGGCTCGCAAGCTATGAATAAAGATGCATACAAACAATTTAATAATGCCGTCGTTGGCGGCATTGGCATGTTTGTCACGCTACGCTTGCGCGGATGCCCGGCTGAGCAGAACGTAAATGCAATGATTGATTTGTGGTTAGCAATTCTTGAGCCGTTAAGAGAATGGGATAACGAAGATATTGCCAACTTACAGCGGGCATTTATCGCAGTCGCACGCGAAGTCGAAGAGTGGCCAACACCCAAAGCTGTGATTAACAAATTAGAGCCGAAAGTAAAAGTCTCAAGACGCAACCTGCCGCCACCGCCACAGACAAAAGAACAACGCCAAGAAATTGACAACATTATCCAAGATATCTTTAACACATTAAATATAAACAAAGAGGAAAAACGATGATTCAAAAGAAAAATAAAACAAGAATTAAAGCAACAGCGGCTAGCGTGCCGCAGACACGTGAACAGGCACAAAGTTGGATAAAACAGCTAGGCGATGCACAACGCAAACTTGGCGTAGTGACCGCTCAAATGAATGATCAGTTAGCCGAAATTACTGATAGTTACAAACCGCAAATAAATGAATTGTCGGATAAAGCTAAAGAGCTACAAAAAGGCATTCAAGCGTGGTGTGAGGCTCATCGTGATGAACTAACTGATAGCAAAATCAAAACAGCCAACCTTGTTACCGGTGAGGTGAGTTGGCGACAACGCCCGCCATCGGTATCGTTACGCGGTATCCCTTCAATTTTGGAAAATTTACACAGCCTAGGACTTGAGCGTTTTATCCGTGTAAAAGAAGAGCCTAACAAAGATGCAATGCTCAATGAGCCTGATGTCGCCGCATCAGTAGCCGGCGTAACAATAAAAACGGGGGTAGAGGATTTTGTCATTAAACCCTTTGAACAGGAAGTTACTGGGAGTTGATAAATGTATCAAGGCAATCAACTCGCAAAGATACACATTGGTAAAAAGGCATTGGGGCTAGACGATGGTGACTATCGTGCTTTCTTATTTGGTATCACTAGGAAATCATCAGCCAAAGACTTAACTGTTGCTCAGCGAGCACTTGTTATTCACGAAATGACACGCCGGGGGGCCTTTAAGCCAAAGCCCCTAACAGCTCAGCAAAAAGCGTGCGTAGCGAAATGGTACAAGCTGCGCACGCTGGGTGCGGTTAGAAGTAAAGATAAATCTAGCTTGAACCGCTTTTGCAAGAAGCAGATTGGCAAGTGGAATATTGCTGACTTAACAGCTGATGAAACAAACAAACTACTGGGCGTACTTGAGGGATGGATACAAAAAGTCGAACACGCACCAGATCATTTTTCCCGCAAAAAGTTACAGGAGAACTGATATGTCAGAATCATTTAAATTAGGACACTCTGAAGAAGCTGAGGACATAAATAAAACTTGTGTATTTTTCTCGGACTTGAGTGATATTATTCGCAATGAGGGAAATAAGTTGGGTCTTGAAAAAGACGTGCTAGAAGAGATTGCGGCTAACACATCCATTGAAATAGCGAAGATGTACGCCTACAACCTTATCTATATACCTAAAAAGCCATTACAATTAGTAAGACAATTAAAAATATTCAATAGCATGAGAAGAGGCATCCCCGCCGAAGTTATAGCACAAGAGCACGGAGTATCTCAACAATGGGTGTATCGAGTCTATAAAGACATGCAAGCAAAACATATAAAAAGAGTGCAGAGAGAGCTTTTCTAACTGCACTCTCATGGTTTCAAATATAGAAACAATGTTTCTAATTCTATTCCCAGAAATTCCCAAATCTCACCAACAAATCCCACTTATAACATCATCCTTGTATTATTTATAACATCCTTACTCAAGTAACAAAATGACCAAAATCACTAAAAAAACTACTTAATAGTCATACTCATTTTTTCCTATATATACAAAAAACTAATACAAGAAATTTATTTTTACACTTTTTTATGCTAATTTATCCATTCAATGAAACTAAAAAAGGAGGAAAGTATGCGTACTGCGATTTATACCCCACTTACGCTAGCCGCATTGTTAGCTGGCTGTGCCCAATTAGAAAATTACAAATCGTCTCATGAAGCTGCAAAACCGGTGTCCGATGAAGTTATTTCCAAGCAACGTCAAACGCTAGCAGAAAATACAGACGGAAAGGGCTATGGCCCCCAATCGCCAAGAGATATTAATTCTCGTGCCGGTAATAATAAAAGATTGTTTGGTCGAGCACCTAGCTACAAAAATATGAATCTTTGCAATATTCATTTCCATAAAAATGCTGAACACAAAGGTGGTAAATTTACAAAATACGCAGGTAACGGTGATGGAATGGGTTACAACAGCGGCTATCAGTATGTGGGCTCATTGGCAAAACGCGAGAAACAACCTGTAAAACAACCTATTTGTCCCAGTAAGCACAGTAGCCTGAACACCGGAGATACAATAGAAGTGCATTACGTTTACTCCAGTGCAAAGGTAAAACCGGGACCAACACTGGGGGCTTGTATGAACAAAACAATCAAAAACCCGCAACTGAGAGTTGAAGCCCAAGTCTATGTCCTTGTTAATAACAAATCCGCACTAGACTTCACAAAACTAGCTCACTCCAGTTTACGCAAAGGTTATTACCAAGCATTGCACATTCCTAAAAATATGGGAAAAGCTATTGAATATATTGGTTCAACTACTGGTCCGGGCTATAACGAAAAAGCATCGCCTTACCAAGTTTCTTGGAGTGTCAGACCCAAAGTTGCAAAAGTTGACATTAATAGTGTTGGCCATTGGTGCAAAGGTAACATTTTTAATGAAGACCATGCTCATGGCGTAAGAAATTTAGTTACAAATCCCGACCTATTATCTAAAATTAGACGATGATATTCGTGTAAATTAATTGCCAGCATAAGGCTGTGTTGTCAGACGTAAGTATAATAATACTTTCAACAACAATTTTTGTACCAAAGATGTTTAATATCAATATATTACCGTCATTCTGCAAAGTTTTATATCAGCAACTTAATAAGGTTGTGATGCTAGGGGATGACGGTACTTTTGGGAGGAAATACCCAAATCACCCGCCCAATAATGTTTTCATCGTGCAATATACCAATCGCCTCTTGTGAAACACTTTGTTCGGATTCACCGCGAAAAGTGTAGTTAGCACCATCCACAGTAGCTAAAGTTTTTACAATATGACCATAACTGGGATGATAAAGGTAGTACATATTGCCAATATGGTGAGGAGATAGGCGTGGTTTTTGTCGAAAATGTAACCAATTCGGTGTTTTAAAAGCAATAATAAAACTATCGGGCAACAAACGAGGAAACATAGAAAATCCGCGCACTCGCCCGATAGAGAAACCAAACATTGAAAATTATTGAAAAATATTCAGCCTTTTAAATCAGGATACACAACTTCTTTTGCCGGAGCGTAAGGAGAAACCGCACGATAGGTTTTCACACCTTTAATTGCCCAGAAAATTTCAGCAAACTCGTTAACTTTATCCAACAAT
>PDWJ01001011.1_pt1 | contig 37032 bp, 34 predicted proteins | sample 1430881 | NCBI WGS metagenome assembly PDWJ01 (sample SAMN01162460, study PRJNA174530) | Oral metagenome, whole genome shotgun sequencing project. | biome: Marine environment; feature: Marine mammal; material: Swab sample of the gingival sulcus; isolation source: swab sample of gingival sulcus...
ATGGGTTCGAGCCGAGCGAAGCGAGACAACGGAGCGAAGCGACGGCCCGAAGGGTGAGCGCCAGCGAATAATCCCTCCAGGCGCGCCATTTTTTAGATACCCCTCCTTCACAGCAGTTTGTGTATTCACCTGAAAGATGATTTATAGCCTGGAGGGTGAGAAGCCCCGATGGGTTCGAGCCGAGCGAAGCGACGGCCCGAAGGGTGAGCGTTAGCGAATAATCCCTCCAGGCGCGCCATTTTTTATATAATTTCTCTTAGTTGTAACCTGAAAGGTGACCCGTGGCCCGAAGGGTGAGCGTCAGCCCGGATGTTGCACCAGTGTGTTTAGTTGTAGTTTTTTCAACTATGTATGAATTGATCAAACAGAACCTGATTACGGCCTGCTCGAAAGCCATGCTTCGAGCTGCGCCTCAGTGATACCTAAGCCAATGATTGCGCCAGCATGCAATGTGCTTAAATCAGCTAATGTCATAGCTGTAAATTTTGCAGTCTCGTCTATGCCATTTTTCTCACAGAAATTTTCGATATAGTCTTCTGCCTTTTCAGCATGCAGACCATTCTTGATGATTAGCCCCATGACGGCTTTTCTTTGTTGTCTGTACTGAATGCGGAACGCGTCAATTTCCCCAAGGGATTTTTTGACGACACCATATTGCTCGCACGAGCGCAGATAAGCCCAGGCATAGAGTTCCAGCATGGGTTTAACGTTGTTTTTCTCATATATGGCAAGTAACGCGGCAGTGTAATCATCCCGCGAAACGTCGGTAAAGCTGAGCGGGCATAAATTTTCCTTGATAAAGGGGATATTGCAGCCCAGGCGTGAAGTACGCTTGTTGACATCTTCAAACGTCTGCAAGTAGGAAAGATGTACCAGCAAAAAGAAGCTTTGCTCAAACGGGTCTTCGATCTTGCGAGCTTTGAATAAAACCAGCTCGAAAAGCTCTGTGAGCAGGTGGGGATTGTTTAACGGCTGGTAGGTCGATTGCCCAATATTCACTTCAATAGACCGGATATTGCCGCAAGCTCCCAGGTTTGCCAGCAAGTCTTGCGACAGCAAATGGTGTAGGTTGCGGATCGTCAGGCTGTTTAACTCAATATCTTGCGCGTTTTTCACCAGGAACAGAATGGCCTCCTTGTGGTTCATGATCATCACGGTTTCTTCATGAACCTTGCCTTCTGCTGTAACGCCTTCCTCAACAAGCTTTTGTGTATCCAGCCGTGAGTAAGTGTTGCCTTCCAGGCGACTGGAGTTATAGGACAGGTCTATGAGTAGCCGCTGGCAAATATCCCGAGCGTAGGTGCCTGCCGCCAATGCCTTGTCGAAGCGTTTGCCTTCCTTGTATAGCTGTTTTCTAACCTTTTCTGGGACATATGCTGTTTTATTTGGCACATAGCTGTCCAAAAAGTCACGGTTATAGGACATTTTGGGGCGACCATGGGGTGGAATGTCCAAAAACTCAAGGATATTCTGGCTTTCTGGACTAAAAATCTTGTGCGCATTGTTCGTTGAATGTCCATTGTTACTCTTATTGGACAGACTGGCAGGATAATACTTTCTGGCTTTTTTTTCGCCCGCTTTTAGTATGAGCCCGTCGTCTGAAATGCCGACAAGGCGGCGTTGTAATGTCTTATAACTACCGGAAAAATCGATCAATTCATAAATTTGGCTAGTAGATAACCCTTCTGGGTTTTTCTTCAGAACGGCCAGGATTGTCTCTATTTCTATTTGTGCGTTTGATACCATGGCTGCCTCGATTAGTGTCCATTAAATCAAGTTATATGACTTATTGGACACGATCAAGCACTATTTTGGACATATACACCCTAAGGCGAATTAACGGAGAGCAGCTCTCTGTAGAGCCTTTTCTGCTGCCCCAAGAACACCGGCAAAGAAGTCAGAGAACTTTTAGCTCACAAGTTATGCGAGCTGCAAAAGCAATAAACCCCAGTGAAAATGCTGGGGTTTGTCAGTAGTTTGACCGTGATCTTCACGGTTTTCTATGCCTTTCTCGCAACAACCTATTCGCTATCCAGGGCATAAACTACATTACCCTGGAAGAGAGTAGTACAGACGCGTCCTTTTAGCGGGTAGTTCATAAACGGTGTATTCTTGCCGCGAGAGTGGCAGGTATCCACCGTGAGTGTCCATTCTAGTTCCGGGTCGAACAGGGTGATATCAGCTGGGCTGCCAACATTTAAGGTTCCGGCTTCAATGCCCAGAATTTTTGCTGGGGCTGAAGTCAGTTTTTCAATGAGTTGGGGCAGCTCCAATATTTTTTGCTCAACCAGAACCAGTGATAAGGGCAGTAATGTCTCTAGGCCAATCATGCCGGGTTCGGTGTCGGCAAAAGGCGCTTCTTTGGCAGAACGCTCATGGGGCTGATGGTCGGAACAGATTGCTTGGATACTGTCGCCGAGTAAGCCCTGAATAAGTCCGGCACGGTCGAGCTGGCTGCGTAAAGGCGGGATCAGGTGGAAATCGTTTTGGAATCCGTTAACGTTTTCATCGGTCAGTAACAGATTCTGGATTGATACATCGGCTGTTACCGGAAGGCCTCGTTCACGGGCTTCTGTAATCATTCGCACAGATTGCTCGCATGATAGTTGGCCAAAGTGTGCTCTGACGCCTGCTTGCTCTGCAAGAAGCAGGCAACGGGCAACCTCAATGGTTTCTGCTGATTCTGGAATGCCATTCAGGCCTAAACGGGTGGACGTACTGCCGTCATGCATGGAACCACCTTTGGCCAAGGCTTCATCCTGAGCCTGAAAGATAACAAGTAAGTCATGGGTCGCTGCATATTCTAGGCAGCGCATAAGGATTAAGGAATTGGCTACAGGTTTGCGGTTGTTGCTGAAAGCCACGCAGCCCGACGATGCCAATGCCGCCATCGGTGATAACTGCTGGCCCTCAAGGCCTTTAGTCAGCGCCCCTGTGGGTAAAATGCGCATTTTCCCGGCTTCTGAACAGCGATCCCTGATTAATTCGGCAACCGCTGGTGTGTCGATGGCCGGGCTGGTTGTGGGTGGGGTCAGGAGAGTGGTTATACCGCCAGCAACGGCCGCTGCCGATTCTGTTTTGATAGAGCCTTTTTGTGCAGGGCCAGGTTCACGGGTATGTGCCGAAAGGTCAACAAAACCAGGGCAAACAATTTTGCCGCTGGCATCGATAATCTGATCGGGCTGATAGCCTTCGGGTTGGGCACCAACGGCAGCAATTTTGCCATCACTGATGTAGATATCAATTTGGGCATCAATCTTATTCGCAGGGTCAATAACGTGGCCGTTCTGAATGAGAATGTTCATCGTTGTTTTCCCTCTTGCTGCAGGCCGGCACGACTTTTCATTTGCCCGCTCATCGACATTGACATAACCGCCATGCGCACGGCGATACCATTGGTTACCTGGTCCAGAATCAAGGAGCGTTCGCCGTCAGCGACGGAGGAAGCAATCTCTACTCCCCTGTTGATTGGGCCGGGGTGCATAACGATCGCATCAGGTTTGGCCAGAGCGAGCTTGTCCGTGGTCAGGCCGTATAGTTTGTAAAACTCACTTTCGCTTGGCAGGAGCGCACTGTTCATGCGCTCTTTTTGCAAACGTAACATCATGACCGCATCGACATCACGAATGCCTTCCTGCATATTGGTAAATACTCTTACTCCCAGTGATTCAATATGACGTGGTAGCAGGGTTTTCGGGGCAATCACACGGATTTCATTAACGCCGAGGGTACGCAGGGCATGGATTTGAGAGCGGGCAACACGTGAATGCAAGATATCGCCAACTATGGCAACGGTTAAGGGTGCAAAGTCGCCTTTGGCCTGACGGATGGTCAGCATATCCAACATTGCCTGTGTCGGGTGGGCATGGCGGCCATCGCCGGCATTGATGACGGCAACATCCGGTGTGACGTGCGCCGCAATAAAGTGTGCCGCTCCACTGCTGGAGTGGCGGACGACAAACATATCAGAATGCATGGCATGCAGGGTCATCAAGGTATCTTTCAGGGTTTCACCTTTGGATGTTGATGAGGTGCTGATATTCAGATTAAGAACATCGGCTGAAAGGCGTTTCGCTGCCAGCTCAAACGTGGACAGGGTACGTGTACTGGCTTCAAAGAATAGATTAACGACAGTCTTACCACGCAGCAGAGGTACTTTTTTTACCTGCTTGGCGCTCATATCCACAAATGAATCTGCGGTATCTAGGATCTCTGTCAGTAACGTCCGGGATAACCCTTCCGTGGTAATGAAGTGTTTCAGTTCACCTTCATCGGTCAGTTGAACCTGGTTAGGATCAGTTTGCTCAAACATGATGTTAACTCAGCCTTCAGAACGTTTGCGGATTTCCAGAGCTAATGGCTCCGGCCCGGTTAATTTCACAATTTCATCAGGGTCAATTGCCACAACAGCGCCTGTGATATCCGCCTGGATGGGAAGCTCTCGCTGTTGCAGATCAAGCAATGTCGCCAGCGTCACAGATGCCGGGCGCCCAAAGTCGAACAACTCATTCATGGCCGCGCGAATAGTGCGCCCACTCATAATAACGTCATCGACCAGAATGATATGACGGCCTTCGGTAGTGCAGGGAAGTTGGGTGGGCTGTACCTTAGGATTTAGGCCGCTTTGATCAAAATCGTCACGATGGAAGGAGATATCCAGCACCCCCAGCGGGCTGTCCAGATTAAGTGCTGTGTGTAATCGTTCGGCCAACCATACGCCACCGGTTCTGATGCCTATCATCAAGGGTTCAGGTTTGCTGCCTTTAGAGAGTAAGGTGCTGAGCTCTGTTTCTATCTTACCGAGAAGGGCTTCTGCGTTAAGTGTGTTTGCGGTCATAAACTTCCTCCAGTCGGGTATGGCTGGGTATTCTGATAGTGCAATTGAACCAGCTTTCCAGAATCAGCTGAGCGGCAATACCATCTACAGACTCTTCTCTGAAATTATCGCTGCCACCTGCGGTAAAGTGAATTTCCTTGGCTGCAACAGTGGAAAGGCGTTCGTCCATTAAAAAACAGGGTGTTTTATACCGCTCGTGGAGTCGGTTAGCAAATTTGCGTGCCCGATATGCCATATCGCTGATGGATCCATCTGCGTTCAGGGGAATGCCAACCACAAGTGCATCGGGCTGCCATTCTGTAATCAGCTTGGTCAGGGGCTCCCAGTTGGGAATACCATCGCGGGCGGCAAGAGGGGGTAACGGTGTTGCTGTCCCCGTGATTGACTGACCCGCGGCAACGCCAATTCTCCGGGTGCCAAAATCAAAGGCCAGCGCCTGATTAAATGCATCACTCATTCAGTGTTTAAGCCTCAAGCTATTAATGCTTGGATAAAAAGAGTATTCAGGCATGGCCTGTGTGGGCTGTCAGCAGGTTGAGGTTTACCCCCAGTAATGCTGCGGCTGCCTGCAATCTGTCTTCAGCCGGAATGCTGAACAGTATATCTGAATTTGCTGGACAGCTTAACCAGGCGTTATCACTCATTTCCTGTTCCAGTTGCCCTGGCCCCCAGCCTGCACAGCCCAGTATTATCAGGTAATTGTGTGCGAAGCGTCCTTCCGCAGCAGCTTCTATTGCATCTAGGGAAGTTGAAAGGTAAATATCATCTGTCAAGCAATGGCTGGTGGGCCATTCTGAGGGGGTGTCACAACGATGTAGCACATAGCCTCGTTCAGGTTTGACCGGTCCACCGCTATAGATACTGCGTTGTTGGTCCTCGACAGATGTGCAAGGTAGCCCCAGATGACTACATAGCTCGGAGAGGTTTATTTTTAAAGGCTGATTGACAACCAGGCCCATCGCACCATATTCGCTGTGGTCACAGATATAGGTCACGGTGTGTGAAAAGTGTGGATCATGCAGGTGGGGCATGGAAATGAGGAAATGATTACTTAAGGAGTCACTCGTTGCAGTCATAGGAATAGCTCACATTCAATGCAATACATTTAGGTGGGTGCGAGCTTTACCGAAAGCCAGAGTGCGGGCAGGACGTGGTCACACCTTTTTAATACTTAGTAGATATAAGCTCTTTTCTCAAATTTCCAGGTGCGAATTATCTCTAAAACATCGGTATTTTTTCTCATCTCAACCGGGAAGGGCTGGAAAGGTGCCGCCAGTCTTACAATACGCTTAGCGGCATCATCCAGTAAGGGTTTGCCGGATGATTTTAGAAGCTCAATGTTTTTGACTGAGCCATCGGGGTTTATCGAAACTAATAGTCGCAGGCTGCCGTACACTTTTTTACGCCGTGCCTCTTCTGGATAGTTCAGGTTTCCCACTTGCTCTATTTTCTTGCGCCAATTCGCCAGGTACAGGGCATCTTCGCGTTTTTGTGTCGATGCTGATGTGAGTCGTTTTATACGGGGCTGCTTTGCCCGTAGCTCTCTTTGGCTATCTATCTCGGCTTGCAGGCTGGCGATTTCCAGGCTACGTGCAAGTAAAGAGGTTTGCGGGCGATTGGCGGCCTGTTGTTGCGGCTGTGTCCTGGTTTTGGCTTTGTTGCTGACCGTGGCTTTTTTCTCTTTGGGCTGGACGGTCGCGATGACTTTTTTGGTTTCGGTGTTGTGTGTTGTGGTGTCAGGCTTGGTCACCGGTTTATGTGCTTGCCGGGTTGTGACCTGTGCTGTGGTTTGCTCTATTTTTGGTTTTGCGGTGCTTTGTTGGGGCAAGTGTGGATTGACTTTTTCGTCGCGTAAAGAGGAGTTCTGCGGTGTCGAAGGGAGTAGCTTCTCCTGAGCATCGCCACTGCCAGCCTGGTTAGCCTGAGCGATAAAGTCGGCTTCTTTCGGAGCCTTATCCTGTTGGAACTGCGCGAGTGTTATCTCAAGCGTCTTCAATGGTGGCTTGATAATATCGGGGGTGAAAGAGATACCAATGATGGCGATGGCATGCAATGCCGTCGCGAAAAACAGCGTAAAGCCGAATCGTTCAATTGCAGAAACCGCTGGTGTGGCAGTGGTACTCACGCTGTTTCAGATCCTTATAGGGTTGCCAGTTTTGCTTCTATTGCATCCATTAGCTGCATGCCGATATCCAGACCGAACTGGGTATCCAGCTCACGTATGCAGGTGGGGCTGGTGACGTTTATTTCTGTGAGGTAATCACCAATGACATCTAACCCAACGAAAAGCAACCCTTTTTCTTTCAGGGTGGGAGCAATCTGTCCGCAGATCCAGTAATCACGCTCAGTTAGTGCCCGGCCTTCTCCCCGGCCACCCGCAGCCAGGTTACCACGGGTTTCTCCGTTGGTTGGGATGCGGGCCAAACCATAGGGTACAGGGGTGCCATCGATTAGCAGGATGCGTTTATCACCATCAACAATCTCAGGTATATATTTCTGCGCCATGATCGTTTGCTGCCCATATGCGGTCAGTGTTTCCAAAATAACGCCCAGATTTAATCCGTCCTCTTTTACACGGTATATCTGAGATCCACCCATACCATCCAGAGGTTTAAAAATAACATCGCCATGTTGTTGATGAAAATCACGCAGCAGTGGTTCGTGTTTGCTGACCATGACCGGGGGGCAGCATTGAGGAAAATGTGTAGCGAACAGCTTCTCGTTATAGTCACGCAGGCTCTGTGGTTTGTTAACGATTAAGGTGCCTTCCCTTTCGGTCTGTTCCAGCAGGTGGGTCGTATAGATAAACTCGTTATCAAATGGAGGATCTTTGCGCATCAGAATGACATCCAGATCGGCAAGGTCGCGGGTTTTATATTCACCGCGCTCAAAATACTGCTCTGCATCCATCGCAACCTTAAGAGGTGCCATCGTTGCCTGAGCCTTGCCGTCAACTGAAAAAAGATGCTGCTGTTCCATATACCACAGCTCCCAGCCTTTGCGCTGTGCAGCCCACAGCATTGCCAGAGAACTGTCTTTTTTAAATGTGATGGTATCTATTGGATCCATCACAATACCTAATTTGATTGTCATCTTGCTTTAATCCTGTACCGTTAAGCGGTTCTCTGTAAATTCTGTTTTGGTTAGCCCAAGTCGCCCCACAGATAGTTAAGCAGGGTCAGGGCAGCAACGGGAGCTGTCTCCGTGCGCATAACACGTGGCCCCAGCGTCAGGGGTTTGAACCCGTGGGCCTGAGCTAATTCAACCTCCTCATCGGTTAACCCGCCTTCGGGGCCGATAAGAAGCGCAGTGCTTGTCGGGGGTGTCATCCTTTGTAAAGACACTTCGCTATGATGGTGCAGTACCAGCTTTAGTTCCGCATCTTGTCGGGCTACCCAATTCACCAGTGTTTCTGGTAGCGCTATGCTTGGCGGCACTACACGCCCGCTTTGCTCACAGGCGCTGATGGCTATTTGTTGCCAGTGGTTAACCCGTTTTCCCTGTCGCTCCGGTGGCAACTTGACCTCGCAGCGTTTAGAAAACAAGGGAGTCATGTGTGACATGCCCATCTCAGTGCTTTTTTGCACAGCAAAATCCATGCGCTCTCCGCGGGAGAGAGTCTGCCCAATATGCACGGCTAGAGGACTCTCACTACGCGGTGACCGCTGTTCGAATATATGAGCATAAGCCTTGCGTTTGTCAACTTGGCCCAGTGCCGCCAGGTACTCTTTGCCATCTCCATTAAAGAGAATGAGGTGCTCACCAGAGCGCATGCGCAATACTCTGCTTACATGCTGAACGACACTATCACTCAGTTGAATATCCAGACCCGTGGATAATGGCTGAGGGTCGTAAAAGCGGGGTGTTCTCATAGGGAGTGTCAGGCGTCTTCGATAATTAAATCTTTATTGAGCAGCTCTTCAAAATCAGTAACTGATAGTGGGCGACTCAGCAAATATCCCTGAACAATATTACAATGTTCGGCCCGCAAAATGGATAATTGTTTCTCTGTTTCTACACCTTCGGCAACAACCTTAAGGTATAACCCTTGCGCCATCAGGATAATCGCCTGCACAATTTTCAGATCTTGCGGGCTTTTGTCCAGATCCTTAATAAAAGACTTGTCTATCTTGATATGATCCGCAGGCAGGTTTTTAATGCGACTCAGAGAGGAATAGCCAGTACCAAAATCATCAATGGCAATACTGATGCCCATATCGCGAACCACCCGGAGCTTGTCTTGTATTCTGGCTAGATCTTCTATTAACACGCCTTCTGTCAATTCTAGCTCGATATACTCTAAGGGCACATTGTGGGTTTTGAACGTATCGGCCAAGCGTTGTTCGAAACCATCCCGCATAAAACTGATGCCAGAAAGGTTAATCGCTATGCGAGGAATAGGCATTTTATTATCGAGCCATACCCGGCACTGCTTGGCGACAGCATTGAGTACCCAGTGATCCAGCTTGGAAATCAGGCCGCTCTGTTCTGCCAGAGATACAAAAGTTGCTGGTGATATTGCTCCATGTTGTGGGTGATGCCAGCGTAAAAGAGCCTCGGCGGATAATGGAGCATTGGTTTTCAGGCTAAACAGGGGTTGAAAAACTAGATATAAATGATCTTGTTCTATGGCGATAGACAGGTCTTGCCACAACTCCATTTTCTGCTCGGTTTGGCGGTCTATGACCTGACTGTAATATAGCCAAGCTTGTTCTCGCTTCCTGGCTGTTTTTGCAGCGATTTCTGCTCTACCAATGAGTTCGAATTGCTGATCACCGTCTTCCGGGAATACTGTGACACCGATGCGGGCAGAAATCTCGAACTGAATACTGTCAAGTTGTATCGGTTGTTCTATTTCGTGCAGGATGGAATCCACTAGGCTTTCTAAATCAGTGTCTTCAGGTTTGTTGATAATCAGCAAACCAAAACACCCTTCAGACAAGCGTGCCAAGCGGTGATTGATAAAAAGTGAACGCCGTAGGCGGTTCGTTGTTTCAATAAGTACCTGGTCTCGCTGCTCGTCCCCGAGTTTAATCGTCAAGTTACGTAGCAGATCCAGGCGGATATACAGGAAATAGATATTTTTCTGGGTGCCGAAGTTGCGAATGATCTCTTGTTCGAAGGCCCGTCCGATAGCCTGCCGGTTATACAGTCGGGTTACCGGGTCAAAATTTTCCAGAAACTGGACATGCTCCCGCATATGACGCAAGCGTTTGTTTTCAATCAGATGTTCTCTGAAGTCTTCCAGTGCTCGGGCGATGGAACCTACTTCATCATGGTGCCTGGTAAAGCTAATTTCTTGGTCAATGTCTCCGCGGGCAATATTTGCCATTTGTTTTGATAATGATTTAATCGGTAGGCCAATATTTCTGGCGATTACGAATGCAGTAAATATAGCGGCACAGAGCACGGACAATGTGATGAATAAATAACTGAAACCCCGTTGGACATACTGTTGGGTCAGATCATCAATATATATGCCGGTTCCAAGGATTAAATCACTCTCAGGGATGACCAGTCCAGAGGTGAGTTTAGGGATGGATGGCCCGCCGCTGGGCTTGGGCCAGCAAAACTCCCAGTAATAAGACTTTGTCGGCTCTTGCGCAACCTGGTGGAAGCCCTCAATGATTACATCCGGGTTTTTCAGTTCAGTTAGATCTTTAACCTTTCTGCCTTCAAATGCAGGATTCATGGGGTGAAAAGAAACTTCGAGATCCCCGCCTGTCCGCATCAGGTAAACATAGTCATCTTTGCCGTATTTGGCGCCATAAATCAGGCTCTTCAATTGGGTGTTATATTGTTCAGCAGTTAAATTTTGTGCGGCTGCCGTGTCCCGTAATGCAATGATCTGATTAGAGAGAGTCTGAAGCAGGGTGTGGATCTGATCTTTCTTTCCTGCAAGGGTGTCTTTGTATGAGAAATAAAATGCGAGGCAAGACGTGACGATAATCCCCATAGCGAGGATGGCGACTAAACCGATTAGCTTCTGTTGGATGCTATAGTTGCTAAGCTGCATCTCTATCTCTTATTGCTTTAATTACAGGCATGAAAGATTCCCATTATTGTCGGATAACCCTAAAGAGGCAATGAAAAGGTTTATCATTACATAGTATGAAGCTGCAAAATAAACGACGACATGGCTTATATAGTGGAGTCGCGAAGCAGCTATGACAACTGGACTATCGTTTATGCTGCGGGATATTGCCTTGCGTGAAAGCCTTGATAAGGAAGGAGTCAAGGCTCTTGCCTGAAAATTACAGTCACAAATAGTATGCGACTACGTACTTTGTTTTGATGAATTCGGTATTATTTTGCTTTTTTGGCCTAGTTTTTTATGAAAATTCATATAAATCAGTCGGTAATTGGTGTTTCTTGTGTTTTTCTATTAAAATATATGCGTAACTGTCGATATCTTTAATGAACGGCTTGTATAATATAGGTTGCAAAAAATCTTAAATATGGAAAGCTACGCATCGGGCGTTAGGTTGGTAGGTGTTTTTTTGATGTGTGGCAAACCTTATAGGAAGAAGAATGAAAAAAGGTCCTGATCTGGTTTTGGTATTGGTTGTGGTATTTGTGCTCGGTTCTGTAATGACGGGTGTGTCGCATGCTGATTTCCAGTTTGCTGCTTTATTCGAGCAGGTCTTTAATAGCTAAGGTCAGACACCGTCTCCCTTCAGGGATAACTTGTTTTGTCTGTGACTATCGCAGTCAAAGGAATATCCCACCCTTCGACAGGTAATTTCTCTACTTTTTGAATCTCATGGGCCAAGCCAATCAGGTCTGGCCCGCGCAGTCTTTTTCTCATGCCTTTAAAGGAAAATGTGCGGTCGTAGTAACCACCTCCCATGCCCATTCTATTGCCGTCTGCGTCAAAGGCGACCAATGGCAGAAATACCAAATTCAGTGCCCAGGCAGCGCGACGTTTACCCGGTTCAAGCCTCGGTTCCTTGATTGAGTAAATATTACGCACCATCGGTGTTTTGGCTGTATAGGGAATAAACCAGAGGCGATTGTGCAAAACAGGGTGGAGAATGGGCAAATACACCTGCTTGCCTTGTTTCCAGCACAGTTCAATCAACGGTTGCGGGTCAATCTCACCATCGTTTGCTAAGTAAATTGCAATGGCTTTGGCACGCCGGAAGTCCTGACGAGTGCGGATGTTGCCCAGAAGCTTTTCGGCAGCAGCTTTTTGTTGGACGGGTGTTAACGCACGCCTGCGCATACGAATATGACGGCGTAGTTCTTTGCGTTCAGGAAGTTGTTTGCTTCTATCCATAAGCGGTGATGAAGATCCCCAAGGTGCCGGTGTCGGTAATGGCCCTGAACCCGAAGGTTCAAGGAGGAGGTTGCTGAGCATCATTAGGCTTTCCGTTAAATCGGACATGCACACCAGAAACTACGAGAAACCCCCAGAAGTGTGATTATCGGCTCGAGGGACGTAACCAACTATCGAACACCCCAGGGCATGCCTTTATTATACGCTGATTGTTGTAAGTGTCAGGTCTTGAAAATAAATTATTCTATGCTACTGCCGTGATTTACCAAGGGTAACTGTCTGTTTGTCAGATAGTTTTTTAGATCATGAAAAGATTTCAATCAGTTGAAATTACCTATTCTTCGGCATCTTTCTGCAAGGCTAGGTCAATTTTATTGCCTAAATGGCGTAAGTGTGTTTCTACATCAGAATTTAGGGACTGCTTGGATTGCAGTAACTCATGAGCCAGATTAAGCGCTGCCGTGATGGCTATATGCTCAAGGCCTAGCACTTTGCCGGATTTGCGAATTTCCAGCATTCTGTCATTCAGAAAATCAGCCGATGCCAGTAATTCGGCCTCAGCGTCCGCAGGGCAGTTGAAGTTAAACGCTTTATCAAGCAGCTTGATTGAAACCGGTTGGGAGTCTGGGGTGCTCATTTGGTGTGCTCCAGAGCTTTCAGGCGCGTGATCATTGCTTTAATTTTATCTTGGGTTTGCTCGTTCAATCGGGTTAACTGGGCACGTTCCTCTTTTAGGCATCTCTCGCGTTCACGCAAGCGGGCATTCTCCTGCTCCAATTGTGTACAGCGCTCTATAATCTGATCAATTTTTTGTTCAAGCGCGTTAAAATAGTGCTCGGTCATGCGAAAAGAAAGCTCCACAAGCTTAAAGTTATCGGAAGACTATAATAAGCTGTTGGCGTAGGGTCAATGATGCTGCACGCGGTGTAGGGAAATGTGAGTCCGGATGTTATGCCTGTTAGTGGAGGCTTCGCGCCGAGACCGAGAGCGCTTGATTTGAGTGTGCTCGGGAACGTAAACGCTGCCGCTGCAGTATAGGAGCGAGCGCATGCGTTCATATTAAGGGCGATCAAGTGAAAAACGCAATGCACTGGTGCAACATCCGGGCTAGGATTAACAGCAATAAATGATTGATAGGCTTTGTTCATGTCTGTAGAAAATATTCCCCAGGATCTGCCGGATTTTGAGGTGGTTGCCAACATGCTTGTTGAGGAGGGCGTAGGTTTGGTTTCTCCTGCGGAGCTACATGGTTTGGTCTGTGGGCACTTGGCAGCAGGTGCCCGGTTACAGCCAACGGCGTTGATTCAGATCGCATGTGAGTTAATGGATACCGATGCCCTGGTTCATGAGAGTAGCAAGGTGACTCTGGTTAATCTCTATTCAGCGACGGCTGCGGCTTTGGAAAGTATGGATCTGGAATTCCAAATGCTCCTGCCGGATGATGAAAACGAAATATCACAACGCGCTGAAGCACTGGGGCGCTGGTGCCAGAATTTTTTGGCCGGATTTGGTTTGTACGGTAAACATACCGATACATCGCTTTCCACCGAGGCGAAAGAAACGCTGAATGACCTGGGGCAAATTGCTCAGGTGTCTGCCGAAGTGGAAGAGCTGGAAGAAAATGAAGCAGATCTGATGGAAGTTCAAGAGTACGTGCGCATGGCGGTATTAATGCTGTTTACTGAGTGTAATCAGGCATTGGAAGAAAAAAAGCAAGAGTTCGCAAAAGCCCAGCCAGAGAATAACAGGTTACATTGATGAAAATAGCTTTGGATCAGTTCGTTGCCCGTCGCAAGGCATTGATGGAGAAAATGCTGCCTGACAGTATCGCGATCATTCCCTCTGCGCAGATGCAGCAGCGTAATAATGATGTGGAATACCCTTTCCGTCAGGACAGTGATTTCTTCTATCTGACAGGATTTAATGAGCCTGATGCGGTATTGGTACTGATGCCAGGACGACAAGGCAGCGAAACGGTGATGTTTTGCCGTGACCGTGATCGTTTGATGGAGATTTGGAATGGCTATCGCGCTGGCCCTGAAGGTGTGGTTGCTGATTATGCCATCGATGAAGCCCACAGTATCGACGAGATAGATGACCTGCTGTCGGCACTGCTCAATGGCGTGGTGCGCATTTACTACTCGATTGGTCAGGATGAGGCATTGGATCAACAAGTCCGCCATTGGCTGAATCTGATTCGAGGTAAAGTGCGTCAGGGCGTGGTCGCACCGTCGGAATTCATCTTGTTGGATCACCTGTTGCATGAGATGCGTCTGATCAAAAGTGCTGAAGAAGCTGACTTGCTCCGTAAAGCAGGCGAAATCTCGGCACAAGGGCATGTAAAAGCGATGAAGTTGTGCCGCCCAGGTGTGATGGAATATCAACTTGAAGCGGAAATTCTGCATCACTTTGCAATGAATGGGGCGCGCCAGCCTGCGTACTCGACGATTGTGGGTGGCGGTAGCAATGCCTGTGTTCTGCACTACATTGAGAACAGTGCTGAGCTCAAAGAGGGGGATCTTGTTCTTATCGATGCCGGCTGTGAACTAGAGCATTATGCGGGGGATATCACCCGAACCTTTCCGGTAAATGGCCAGTTCAGTCCAGAGCAAAAAGCGGTTTATGAGTTGGTATTAAAAGCACAGAAAGCCTGCATTGATCTGGTGCGCCCCGGTGTTCTTTGGGAAGCGGTCAATGACAAGGCTGTCGAAGTACTGACTCAGGGTCTGATCGATCTGGGATTTTTGCAGGGCCCGCTGGCCGCAGAGATCGATGCGGGCAACTATCGTGATTTCTATATGCACCGGGTCGGGCACTGGTTGGGCATGGATGTGCATGATGTTGGTGATTATAAAATTGATGGTGAATGGCGTCCGCTTGAGCCGGGGATGGTGATGACCGTTGAGCCGGGCATCTACATCGCAAAAGATAACGATAAAGTTGAACCTCGCTGGCGTGGTATCGGGGTGCGCATAGAGGACGATGTACTGATTACCGAGTCCGGATGTGAAATATTGACCGCATCGGTGCCTAAAGAAGTGGATGAAATTGAAGCGCTAATGGCCGGGTTATGAAACAACATTACGATATTGTTATTGCCGGGGGTGGCATGGTGGGTGCGAGCCTGGCGTGTGCTTTGCTGCCTGCAGCGCAAAAGCTGGGTTTACACATCGCAATCGTGGAGGCCTTTCCGCTGAAGCAAGAGGCGTTGGCATATCAGCCCAGCTACGATGCCCGTGCAACCGCTCTGGCCTATGGCAGTCGAACGATATATGAGGTAATGGGGATTTGGGATACCCTGCAAGAACACCTGTCCCCGATCAAGCAGATTCATGTATCAGATAAAGGTCATTTCGGTGCAGCGCGACTGAATGCCGAAGATGAATCGGTGCCTGCTTTGGGCTATGTGGTTGAGAATCACTGGCTGGGCCGGGTGCTGTGGGATCGTTTGCACAAACCGGATGCCAAGCCTGTGGAGTTTATTGCCCCCGCTGAAGTTATCGGGATTGATACCGGGGACGAAAATATGACAGTGACTCTGAAGGCTGATGGTCAGGAGCGGACACTGTCTTGTGAGTTGGTGGTGATGGCGGATGGCGGCCGTTCGGAACTACGGGAAAAGATGGGGATTGGTTATACCCGGACTACGTATGCACAACATGCGATTGTGGCGAATGTTAGTCCTGACCGTGAGCATGGCGATGTGGCTTACGAACGCTTTACTGATAGCGGCCCGATAGCTCTGCTCCCTCTGGAACAACAGAACGGTTTACACCGTTGCGGCTTGGTCTGGACTGTGCCGGATGACCAGGTCGAAGACGTGCTCGCATTGGGCGATGAAGCCTTTTTGGCGCGTCTTCAGGAGCGCTTTGGCTACCGCGCAGGTAATTTTATCAAGGTGGGTGAACGCTCGTCTTATCCGTTAAGCCTGGTGTTGGCAGACGAGCAAGTACGTCGTGGTGTGGTGGTTCTGGGCAATGCTGCCCATGCGCTGCATCCGATAGCCGGGCAAGGTTACAACCTCGCACTACGGGGTGTTGCCGCTTTGGCGGATCAACTGATCATGGCCCGCAAAGAAGGTAAGCATTTGGGTGAACTGGCCTTGTTGCAGGGGTTTTATGAGCAACAGTACAGGGATCAGCAAAAGACCATTGGCTTCAGTGATCAGACTATGAAGCTGTTTTCTAACAGCAACCTTGTGTTGGCTTTGGGGCGTAATCTGGGATTGCAGGCTATGAATCTGTGTCCGCCTGCACGCACATTATTCGCCCGGGCAGCCATGGGGCTGGATATGCCGGCCCCGAAGTTGAAATAGGATAAATTGATGTCAGAAACGATTAAGGCCGATATGGCTGCTGAAACAGTGGCAGATATTGTCATCGTTGGTGCGGGTATGGTCGGGGTGACATTGGCGGCTGCTTTAGCGCCTTCGGGCATGAGTATTATTCTGTTAGAGCAAAAGCCGGGGGAGTTAGCCGGGTTTTCAACTTGGGTGCGGAAGCAGCAAAAGGTCAATTTTGACCCTCGGGTGAGTGCTTTGACCTGTGCGTCACAGCAGATTCTCAGCTCTGTTGGGGCCTGGGAAACAATGTGTTCATTTCGTGTCAGTCCATATACGGATATGGAAGTTTGGGATGGCGAGGGGACAGGTAACATTCATTTCTCTGCCTCTGATCTGCACGAAGCCGCTTTAGGGCATATTGTTGAGAACCGAGTGATACTGGCGGGCTTGTACGAACGCATTATTGAACAGGAAAATATCCAAACCTGGACAGGGGCGGAACTTGCGGTAATGAGTGTTGAGGGGGAATCCGGCCAGCGTTTGCAGTTGAAGGATGGCCGATCCATCAGCACGCCTCTGGTGGTGGCTGCAGATGGTGCGCTCTCGAAAACACGGCAAATGGCAGGCCTGCCTATGCTGGAATGGGATTATGGCCATCATGCTATCGTGACGACCGTAAAGACGAGTAACAGCCACCAAAACACCGCGTGGCAGCGCTTTACTGAAGATGGCCCTTTAGCTTTACTGCCCTTATCTGCAACTGAAGACGACAACAGCGAGTCTGATGCATCGTACTGCTCCATTGTCTGGTCGACATCACCTGGGCATGCCAAAGCTTTAATGGGGCTGACAGACAGTGAGTTCTGCAAAGCACTAGGTCAGGCATTTGAGTATCGGCTGGGTGATATTCTGGAATGTGATCAACGTAGCTTGTTCCCGCTGCGGCAGCGTCATGCTCAGCACTATATTAAACCGGGCTTTGTCGTGATTGGTGATGCGGCGCATACGATCCACCCGCTTGCCGGTCAGGGGGTGAACCTGGGGCTGTTGGATGCGGCGCAATTGGCGGAGATTGTCACCGCTGCCTATAGCCGGGGGGATGCGTTAGGGAGCTTGGCAGTATTACGGCGTTATCAGCGAGCGCGGCACGCTGAAAATTTGCAGATGTCTGCCATGATGGAAGGGTTTAAACGTCTGTTTGATAGTGAAAACCCTGTAGCAATACTGGCGAGAAATATGGGGATGCACCTGATGAACCGGCTGTCTCCAGTGAAAAACCATATTGTACTTGAAGCAATGGGCTTGTCTGGAAAACTCCCGGCCCTGGCGCAACGGCCCGTTAATCGTTAAGGAAGGTGCAATATGTCCTGATGGCTCGTTGCTTGCGGTAACGTCCTCACTCAAGGAAAAGGCTTGTCGAGGATGCGCGGGACGTGTTCTACCCTCCCTGAAAATGCGTGCGTAAAGCATACTCGTACCATAGTTGTATACATTGGGTGTCGATCAAAGATTGAACTACAGAGAAAATCCCTATAAATTGTCTTCCCTTTTTTTATTTTTCGGGCGTTTTTTCACTATAGACCCGGGTTGAGACAAAAAATAGCGCGTTGCGCCGGAAACGGATAATGAACTTGTCGTTTCTGACCCTTTTATAAGAGTTAATAAATATGGGTAATAAAACCGCATTGTACGAACAGCACCAGAATATGGGTGCAAAACTGGTTGATTTTGGGGGTTGGGATATGCCAATCCACTATGGCTCACAGGTAGATGAACATCATAAAGTGCGCCAGGAAGCAGGGATGTTTGACGTCTCTCACATGACGGTTGTCGATGTAACCGGCACCGATGCAAAAGAGTATTTGCGTTACTTGCTTGCGAATGATGTTGCGAAACTGCAGCAGAAAGGCAAAGCAATGTATAGTGCGATGTTGAATGAAAATGGGGGGGTCATCGACGACCTAATCGTTTATTTGATGACGGAACCCGGGGTTGCTGGCGAGTGGTTCCGGGTTGTTGTTAACTGCGCCACCCGTGAGAAAGACTTGCGTTGGATGGCAGACCAGACGGCCCGTTTCGATGACATTGCACTGACTGAACAGCCGGATTTGGCAATGATTGCGGTTCAGGGGCCAAAAGCAATTGAGCTGAGCCAACAGGCTGTGTCTGAGTCCCGTGCGGGCCTGATCGGGCAATTGTCCGTTTTTCAGGGGTTGGAATCGGAAGGCTGGTTTATTGCGAGAACGGGTTATACCGGTGAAGACGGCCTGGAAATTATGCTGCCGGAAGACGAAGCTGCAGATTTTTGGCAGGCTTTGGCTGCAGCGGGTATCAGCCCCTGTGGGTTAGGTGCGCGTGATACCTTACGTCTGGAAGCGGGCATGAATTTGTACGGTGCAGACATGGATGAAACGGTCTCGCCGCTGGCAGCGAATATGGGCTGGACGATTGCATGGCAGCCGGAAGAACGGGCTTTCCTCGGTCGTGAGGCGCTACAGGCCCAGAAAGAATCCGGTGTAGAGGAAAAACTGGTAGGTCTGGTGATGGAAGCGCGGGGTGTGCTGCGTGCGCATCAGACAGTGATTGTTGAGGGTGTAGGAGAAGGCGAGATTACCAGTGGCAGCTTTTCGCCTACACTGGGGTTTGCAATTGCGCTGGCCCGCGTACCTGCAGCCACAGCGGATCAGGCTGAAGTGGATATCAGAGGCAAGCGGGTCCCGGTTCGGGTTGTGCGTCCTTCCTTTGTTCGCAACGGCCAGAAAGTGATTTGATTAAATATAGGTACTAATTGGTTCCATAGAGTAGGAATAAACAATGAGTAACATACCATCGGAATTAAAATACGTTGCCAGCCATGAGTGGATTCGCGACGAAGGGGACGGCACTGTTACGATCGGTGTCACGGATCATGCCCAGGATTTGTTAGGCGATGTGGTGTTTGTTGAGCTGCCCGAGGTTGGTGCTGAAGTGGCTACAGGTGAAGAATCCGGTGTTGTTGAGTCTGTTAAGGCGGCATCTGATATCTATGCGCCATTGAGTGGTGAAGTGGTGGAGATTAATGAAGCGCTGGAAGATGCGCCTGAGCTGGTTAACTCTGACCCTTACGGCGACGGCTGGTTTTTCAAATTGAAACTGTCCGATCAGGATGAGCTGAATGAACTGCTGGATGCAGAAGCCTACAATTCAGTGTGTGAATCTGAAGCATAAGTAAAACTGAGGCTTACACCTTCCTTAAGCCTATTCTATGTCCCGGCTATATGCCGGGACTGTTGTCTGGAAAATAAGGGCGTGGGCACCCGATTTATCATTGCAGAATAAGCCTGTATAACAGTACTCAATTGAAAAAACTGAATATACTGGTGCAACATCCAGGTCAAGTTGCGTCTGACAATGCTTTTTTACCTGTGTAACCAAGCCTTTTTCGCTGCTTCACCCTTGTTGCAAAGAGTCTGCCCCCCCGTAACTTACAGGTTTTGTACTGGAAAACTATGTCATTGCCAATTTTAAAACTAAACACTGGAGCTGAACGCCGCCTTCGCGGTGGGCACGTCTGGATCTACAGTAATGAAGTCGATAACCGGGCGACACCACTGAAAAGCTTTGAACCGGGTCAGCAGGTTGTGGTTGAAACAGACAAAGGTAAACCTTTGGGGATTGCTTACGTCAACCCGAATACCCTGATCTGCGGGCGTATAGTAAGCCGTGATCTGAAATACCAATTGGATCGCTCGCTGATTATTCATCGTATCAAGGTTGCGCTGTCTCTGCGCGAAGCGTGTTTTCCTGATGACTGTTACCGGCTGGTATTTGGTGACAGTGATGGCCTGCCCGGGCTGGTGATTGATCGGTTTTTTAATGTTTTCGTGGTGCAGGTCTCCACTGCAGGCATGGAGGCGGTACTGGACGATATCGTCGATGCCTTGAATAAAGTGTTTACACCGAAAGCGATTTTATTACGCAATGACGGGAAAATGCGTGATATGGAAGGTCTGGATACCTATACCGAGATCGTTCAGGGGGATATTCCGGAGTTATGTCCGCTGCTAGAGAACTCGGTACCGCTCGTGGCACCATTACAGCGAGGACAAAAAACCGGTTGGTTTTATGATCATCGGAATAATCGTGCCCAAATGCAGAAGCATGTTGAGGGAAAAAGGGTATTGGACTTATTCAGTTATGTTGGTGGCTGGGGTGCTCAGGCTTTGGCTGCGGGGGCTTCTCAAGCGATTTGTGTCGATGCCTCTCACTTTGCTCTGGAAGTCGCGGCAGAAAATGCGCGCATCAACAATGCCGATGATCGTTTTGAAGGCTTCCACGGTGATGCATTTGATATCTGTAAATCATTAATTGCAGATAAAGAAAAATTTGATGTGGTTGTCCTTGATCCACCGGCGTTTATTCAGAAGAAAAAAGACGTGCGTAATGGCGAGCGGGCGTATTCACGGATGAATAATTTTGCCATGCGCCTGTTAAAGAAAGACGGTATCCTGGTGTCTGCATCCTGTTCGATGCACCTGCAGCGTGAGCGCCTGATTGATATTATCCGCAGTAATAGTCGTGAACTGGATCGCAATGCCCAAATCTTCGATCAGGGGCATCAGGGCGCAGACCACCCGGTACACCCGGCAATCCCTGAAACGGATTATCTGAAATCATTCTTTGTCCGTATCCTGCCATCTGCCTGAGGAGGCTTCAATGCAACTGAATAAACTGGGTAATACTGATATTGATGTCAGCCTGATTTGTCTGGGTACGATGACCTATGGCAGTGATCTGACGCAGGAGGATGCGTTTGCGCAAATGGATTATGCGTTGTCGCGGGGAGTGAATTTTTTCGATGGTGCGGAAATGTACCCGATTCCAACTTCTGCCGAGTATCAGGGGCGTAACGAGGAAATCATCGGAAATTGGGTGAAATCACGCGGTAACCGTGATCAGGTTGTATTGGCTACCAAGGTGACAGGCCCAGGTGAGATGGTCAGTTATATCCGTGAAGATATGGGGCTGGATCGTCGCAATATTCGCGAGGCGATCAACAACAGCTTACGGCGTTTGCAAACGGATTATATCGACCTTTACCAGTTGCACTGGCCTGATCGTGCCACTAACTTCTTTGGACAGTTGAACTACACGCACCAGCCGGAAAAGGACGGTGCGCCGATTCAGGAAACCCTGGAAGTTCTCAAAGAGCTGGTGGATGAGGGGCTGGTTCGTCACTTTGGTCTTTCCAACGAATCAGCCTGGGGAACAATGAAATTCCTGCAACTGGCGGATAAGTTTGATCTACCCCGGTGTGTATCGGTCCAGAATCCGTTCAACCTGCTCAACCGCACTGCCGAGATCGCACTGACGGAGGTGCTGCAAAGGGAAAAAGTATCTTTGCTACCGTACTCGCCATTGGGTTTCGGTGTGTTGAGCGGTAAGTACCTGAATAATGCCCGGCCTGAAGGGGCTCGTATTACGCGCCATCCCACCTATGCGCGTTATCTTACGGAACAGGGTGTCAAGGCAACACAGGCCTATGTTGAGCTGGCGCAGGCACATGGCCTGGAACCGGCGGTGATGGCGTTGGCCTGGGTCAATAGCCGGCCCTATGTGGACTCCAATATCATTGGGGCTTCGACACTGGAGCAATTGAAGGTGAATATTGATTCGGCAGCGTTACAGTTAAGCGATGAAATTCTGTCTGAGATAGACGCGATTCATACGCGCTACCCTAACCCTTGCCCTTGATGACTGCGCAATAAAAAACCTTAAAGGGGCGAATATACTCGCCCCTTTATTCATTATGGCTATCCTACCGTAAGTCCAAAACTGGCCAGAGCCTTTCATTGGCAAGGTTATCCAGTATTTCATCCGGGTTGACGGCAACGGGATAGGTGACTTGCTCCAGCAAGGGTAAATCATTGTGTGAGTCACTATAGAAATAGCTTTCTTCCAGGGTATGCCCGGATGATTGCAGCCAATGCTGCAGACGAGTCACCTTGCCATCCTGAAAACAGGGTGTGCCTGCCACTTTGCCTGTGTATTTTCCGTCAATTTCTTCCGGGTCGGTCGCGATAATTTCGTCAACCCCAAGTGCCTCTGCAATCGGGCCGGTCACAAAGCGGTTTGTTGCGGTGATGATTAATAGATAATCACCTCGATCCCGGTGATTTTGTAAAAGCTCCTGAGCTTTCGGCAGCATCATAGGCGCCACTTTCTCTGTCATAAACCGGGCGTGCAGCGCATCCAGGGTTTTTCGCTCCAATTGCGCCAAAGGCTTCAGAGCGAATTCCAGGAATTCAAAAATATCCAGGCCGCCACTTTTATACTGCGCGTAGAAATAGTCGTTAGCGCGGCTATATTCTTCCCGGTCAACGACGCCCTCTTCGCATAAAAACTCGCCCCAGGCGTGATCGCTGTCACCTGCCAACAGGGTATTATCCAAATCAAAAATAGCTAAGCTCAAAAGGGGTTCCTCATCGATTCTACTGTGCCGCAAGGATAGGGTGCCCGGAGAGGGAATGCAATTGGCAGAAAAGTGATTTGCTGAGAGTGAAAGAATTATGGAACAATAGCTAAAAAGGTTTTAGGAATAATAAAGTGATTGATTCAGATGGGTTTAGGCCGAATGTCGGTATCATTTTGGCTAACTCGCTGGGTCAGGTTCTTTGGGCAAGGCGTATCGGGCAAGATGCTTGGCAGTTCCCGCAAGGGGGCATTAACAGGGACGAGTCCCCGGAACAAGCAATGTACCGTGAGCTGCGAGAGGAGATTGGCCTCTCTCAGAAAGATGTAGAAATCGTCGCGGTAACCCGTGGCTGGTTAAGGTATCGTTTGCCCAAACGAATGATCCGGCGCAATTCGCATCCAGTATGCGTTGGCCAGAAGCAAAAGTGGTTTTTGCTGCGGATGCTAAGTGAAGATAATGCAGTGACTATCGATCATACTGACTCACCGGAGTTTGATGGCTGGCGCTGGGTGAGCTACTGGTATCCTCTTGGTCAGGTTGTATCCTTTAAACGCGAGGTGTATCGCAAAGCAATGCGGGAGCTTTCGCCAAAATTGTCGCGCTTTCATATAGCGGACTCCTGATTGGAGAAATGAATGCTGGATGTGTTGAGAAAGATAGTGCAAGAGGTGAGTATTGCCCCAAATATGGAGTCAATACTTAGCCTTATTGTATCCAGCGTCCAACGCTCCATGAAAACCGAAGTTTGCTCTGTTTATCTGTTTGATCCCAGTGACCAACGCTATGTGCTGATGGCAACAGAAGGGTTGAATCAGGAAGCCGTTGGCAGGGTACGGCTATCAGCCACAGAAGGGCTGGTGGGTCAGGTAGTTGAGCGTGCTGAGCCACTTAATCTGGAAAATGCTGCAGAGCATCGTGCCTTCAAGTATGTCGAGTCTACTGGGGAGGAGCGTTTTAGCTCATTTCTGGGTGTGCCGATCATCCATCATCGCGATGTACAGGGTGTTCTGGTGGTGCAACAGAAAGAAGTGCGCCGGTTTGACGAAAGTGAAGAAGCGTTTATGGTGACGCTTTCTGCCCAGTTGGCTGGAGCCATTGCCCACGCGAAGGCGACCGGTTCTCTGGGCACAGTGGCGGAGCAGGAAAAAGCGGTAGTCGATCTTCGCTTTGAGGGTGTTCCGGGTTCATCCGGTGCGGCGATTGGTTTTGCAACCGTGATAGCGCCCCCGGCGGATCTAGCGTCAGTTCCCGATAAAAAAGCTAAAGATATAGACAAGGAAATTGCCAGCTTTGAGGAAGCATTAAAGTTGGTGCGGCGCGATATTAAAGTGGTCAGTCATAGCCTGGCGCGGCGTTTGCGGACTGAAGAACAAGCGTTGTTTGATGTGTATTTACGGATGCTGGAAGACAATGCGCTGGCGGGCGAGGTGGTGGCCAGAATTGAAAACGGCAACTGGGCCCAGGGTGCTGTGCGTGAGGTTGTTACGGAGCACGTACGTCAGTTCTCTATGATGGATGACCCTTACCTGCGAGAACGTGCCACTGATATCAAGGACTTGGGACGTCGTGTCCTGGCCTATTTGCAGGAAGCGGCCCCTGCGCTGCCGGAATTTACCGATGAAACTATTCTGGTTGCCGATGAACTGACACCGGCGATGCTGGGCGAGGTTCCCAGTGAGAAGCTGGTGGGCCTGGTGTCTGTGCATGGCTCCAGCAACTCCCATGCGGCTATTCTGGCCCGCTCTATGGGTATTCCTACCATTATGGGGGTGGTGGATTTTCCGTTGACCCGTATTGATGGTCGTCAATTGATTCTGGATGGTTACTCTGGCCGGGTTTATGTTCAGCCGGGTGAAGATCTGCTGAATGCCTACCAAGACATTGTTAAAGGTGAAAAAGAACAAGCGGAAGAGCTGGCGGCGCTGAAGAATCTACCCGCCGAAACCACCGATGGCTTCCGTATGCCATTGTGGGTCAATACCGGCTTGACTGCGGACGTTGCCCGTTCTTTGGAGCGCGGTGCGGAAGGTATTGGCCTGTATCGCACGGAAGTACCCTTTATGATCCGGGAGTTTTTTCCAAGTGAACAGGAGCAAGTGCAGACGTACCGCAAACAGCTTGAAGCGTTCCACCCCAAGCCTGTCACCATGCGCACACTGGATATTGGCGGTGATAAGGCTTTGCCGTATTTCCCGATTGAAGAGGAAAACCCGTTTCTGGGCTGGCGCGGTATTCGTGTGACCCTGGATCATCCAGAGATTTTTCTGGTCCAGGTCCGGGCCATGTTGAAAGCCGGTGAGGGTTACGACAACCTGCGTATTATGCTGCCGATGGTGACCAGTGTGGGTGAGGTTGATGAAGCTAACTGCCAGATTGATCGAGCCGTGCGCGAGCTGCAGGAAGAAGGGCATAAGATTAAACGCCCGCCGGTGGGCGTAATGATCGAAGTGCCCGCTGCAGTTTATCAGGTGCGCCGTTTTGCCCGGCGTGTTGATTTTATCTCGGTGGGTTCTAATGATCTGACCCAATATCTTTTAGCGGTTGATCGCAATAACCCCCGAGTGGCCAGCCTGTATGAGAGCTACCACCCTGCCGTACTTAAGGCGCTGGAGTATATTGCCCGCGAAGCGCATAAGGAAAATGCGTCCGTTTCTATATGTGGTGAGGTCGCCTCTGATCCGGGTGGCGCACTGTTATTGATGGCGATGGGCTATGATGTGCTCTCAATGAACGCGACTAATCTGCCTAAAGTTAAAGCGGCGATCCGTCAAATTACCCGGCAAGATGCCGACAAACTTTTGCAAGATGTGATGGCGATGGATGATGCGGACAAGATTCAGGAGTTGATCAATCAGCGCCTGGATGGGCTGGGTATCGCCCGTCCACAGAAACCCATCATTGCGTTATAGTGCTTTAAAGTTTGCCGGGTACGCGCAGGGCTTGCTCATGCCTTTCTTAATCTGCTTTGCTGCCAATAGAGTGCAGGGTTAGTTGGTACTCACTGTAGCTTGTTGGCCCATGTGCATCGTAGTTTTGCTCAGTGATATAGGTGTCACCGTTATCTTTCTGCATGAGCAGTGTCGTTGCGCGGGTACCGTAGTTCTCCCCTTGAATAAAACCGGACGAGAGTAATTTTTCCCATTCAAAGCTTATTCCTGTATCAGGCAATGCAGCATCGGCAGCCTGTTCCCGGTCAGACATGATGGGGATCAGTTTCTCAGGCGATAAGGTCGTGCTGTTGATTGCTTCGGTAAAGACGCGCTTGGCCTGTGTCAGTTTGGGCCAGGGCGTATTTAGCAGCGCATTACTCATACCATAAATCCCGGGCACCAGCTTTTCTGTCTCCCCACCACGATTGGAACAATAGTACAGGCCGCTTGCATCGCCCAGTAGCAGGTTAAAATCACCGTAATCCTGCTTGCGCTGCGCCAAACTGTCCAGGTGCTCCTCAGCTGTCAGGGCATTGCTGAGGAAGTCACGCGTCAGTTCTCCCCTTGATCGCTTATTCAAAGATGGGTGCCTGCCGTCGCGATAATTCGTAACAGCGGTAAACTTGCCGGCTTGATTGATACCTAGCCAGGTACCCATCTGTTCCAGATCCCGCCCAGCGAGAATATCCGGGCAGTCATCCCAGAATTTCATGGGCTGGGTGGGGCGTTGATAAAACTCGTCACGATTGGCAAGTAGAACAAAGGGGTATTCTGGGTGAGATTTATAAGCAAAAATTATCAGGCACATAGGTATAAAACGGTTTATTCGGTACTATATAAGGGAGTAACAACAGGATAGTAAAGTTTTTTTCTATGAATGACACATCTTTAAGGGTTAGTTAATGCTATTGGTTATTTTGGTTTATCTTGCGCTGGGCGCCGTCGCGGGTGTGGTAGCAGGGCTGTTTGGTATTGGAGGTGGACTGCTGATCGTACCGGTTCTGGTGTTCAGCTTTGAGCTACAGGGTATGTCGCCTGAGGTCTTGACCCATGCCGCCGTAGCGACCTCGTTGGCTACAATTGTGGCAACTTCAATCAGTTCGACTTTGGCCCATAATAAAAAAGGTGCGGTGCGCTGGGATATTTTTAAGCCGGTTGCGATTGGCTTGGTACTGGGTTCTTTTTTGGGCGTTAATACGGCCACTTTAATGCCCGGTGAGTGGTTACAGATCCTGCTGGGCTGCTTTGTTATCCTGGTTGCCAGCCAGATGGCGTTCAATCTAAAGCCGGAAGCGGGTGAAACCACGGTGAATAACCGTGATCTGGTGCTTTCCGGAGGTGTGATCGGTTGGCTGTCCAGTATTTTCGGTATTGGTGGGGGTACACTTTCTGTCCCTTACTTCACCTGGCGTCGCGTGCAAATGCAGCAGGCGGTTGCGACTTCGGCAGCATGTGGTTTGCCGATTGCCCTGATGGGTGCTGTTACGAATGTGTGGGCAGGCTGGCAGCATCCGCTAATGCCAGAATGGAGTGCAGGCTTTGTTTATTTGCCTGCTTTTTTGGGTATTGTTATTACCAGTTCTATTTTTGCTAAATACGGCGCAAAGCTGGCCCATAGCCTGTCACCTTTGTTGCTGAAGCGGATTTTTGCGGTTTTCCTGCTCGGTGTGGGCTTGAGATTCCTGATTACCAATCTGACCTGATTAAACCCCTGTGCTGAGGAGTAAATGATAGTGTGGGTTCATGATATTAACCCTGTTGCCATAGCCGTCGGTCCCTTGACTGTTCACTGGTACGGCTTGATGTACCTTATCGGTTTTGCTGCCGCTTGGTGGTTGGGGGTACGCAGGGCAAAGCAGCCTGGCTCGGGCTGGAATGAGGCGCAAATATCCGATCTGATCTTCTGGGGGGCGATGGGGGTTATCCTGGGTGGTCGAATGGGCTACGTGTTGTTTTATAACGTCGATAAGTTCCTGGCAGACCCGCTGTGGTTATTTGCTGTCTGGGAGGGGGGGATGTCCTTCCACGGTGGCTTACTGGGTGTGATCGTTGTGATGTATTGGTTTGGCCGCCAGCATGGGAAAAGCTTGATTGAAATGGCTGATTTCGTTGCGCCGCTGATCCCTATCGGTTTGGGAGCGGGGCGGATAGGCAACTTTATTGGCGGTGAGCTTTGGGGCAGAGTGACGGATGGCACCTGGGGTGTTGTCTTTCGTCATGCGGGTGAGCTCCCAAGACACCCTTCGCAACTTTATGAGTTTGCTTTGGAAGGGGTCGTTTTGTTTATTGTGCTGTGGTGGTTTTCAGCCAAGTCGCGTCCACCTATGGCGGTGTCAGGGATGTTCTTATTACTGTACGGTTCATTCCGCTCGTTGGTAGAGTTTTATCGGGAGCCTGACGGGCATATAGGCTTTATCGCGCTGGACTGGTTAACGATGGGACAGTTATTGTCGCTACCGATGATTCTATTAGGGATGATTTTTTTATGGGTTGCCTATCGGGGTGTAGGCGCTAAAAGGTAAGCAGCCAGTGATATTGTACGGGTTTATTTCGCCCATTGCCTGATGCTTGAGATTGCTTGCCGCTTAATCTCGAATTAAAAGAGTGTTGTGTAAAAACACGCAAAAGTCTTGAAAGCATGATAACTATCTCGGATACTGACAGCGAAAATAAAGCGCTGGATAAAGGGATAGTACACAGATAGGCAGTGTATAATGGACCGATTTTCAGGGGCTTGGGTTGCGAAAGATTAGTGCGTATTCCTTAAACCTGAAAGTAGCTTTTTATCTTTCTATTTTAAATTTGGTTGGCTGATTTGGCAGCTAATAAAACAACAAGAAAGAAGTGTTTGGCCGGTTAGATACTGGCTCGAAACCAACCAGGAGAACAAAATGAAAAGACGTGATGTCATTAAGAAAGGCCTGATCGGTGCAGGCTCTGTAGCAGCCGCTACAGCGATATCAGCGCCAGCAATTGCTGCGAACCGTATCGAAATTACTATGGTTTCAACTTGGCCTCGTGACTTTCCAGGTCTAGGTACGGGTGCCCAGCGTTTTGCCCAGCGTTTGTCCGATATGACGGATGGTCGCATTACAGCTAAGTATTTTGCTGCGGGCGAGCGTGTGGGTGCCTTCGATGTATTTGATGAAGTGGCTTCTGGCAACGCTCAGATGTTCCACGGTGCGGACTATTATTTCACAGGTAAACACCCGGGCTTTGGTTACTTCACTGCGGTACCTTTTGGTCTGACAGCAAGTGAATTTAGTGCCTGGATGCAGTTTGGTGGCGGCCAGGAATTATATGATGAACTGTCTGCAGAGTTCGGTCTGAAAGGCTTGCCTTGTGGTAATACTGGTGTTCAGATGGGCGGTTGGTATCGTAAGGAAATGAAGTCTGCTGCGGACTTTAAAGGTCTGAAGATGCGTATGCCGGGTCTGGGTGGTTCAGTATTGGCCAAGTTGGGTGCGTCCCCTGTTTCTTTGCCAGGTGGTCAGATTTATGAAAACCTGATTTCAGGTGCAATTGATGCTACTGAGTGGGTTGGTCCATGGAACGATGAAATCATGAAGTTCTATGAAGCGGCTAAGTATTACTACTACCCAGGTTACCATGAGCCAGGTGCATCCCTGAGCATTCAGATGAATAAGCAATGGTGGGATGGTCTGTCAAAACAGGATCAGACGATTATCAAGGCAGCGGCAGCCATGGAAAATGACATGATGTATGCCGAGTTTAATGCGAAAAACGGTGCTGCTCTGGAACGTTTGATTAACCAGCAAGGTGTTAAACTGCGTGCATTCTCTGATGATGTTTATGATGCATTCGGTGAAGCAGCTGAAGAGGTATTTGACGACGTTCAGGGTCACTCTGAACTGGCCAAGCGTATTCATGACAGCGTCGTGAAAGCACGTAAGGAAATCGGTGGTTGGAACAAGATCTCCGACAGTGCTTACGTTGCGCAGCGTAACCGTGTATTGGGTCTGTAATCCGTTCTGTGCCTTTTGCCGGCTGAAAAGTCGGCTTTATTAAGCAAGAAAAAAGCGTCGGACGGCAAAACCGTGTGGCGCTTTTTTGTAATAAATACACATTAAGGACGGTGTGAACACATTCTGCCGGCATGCTGGTTTTTACTAAAGTTCACACCCAAGAGAAGTTTTACCGTCATGTCCAGACCTGACAAAAAGCTTCTTCCTTAAACACTCAGGTTTGGTGATCTTGTGGAAATTGTCTCTACTTCAGCGCAGCCATTAACAGCATCTTACCAACGAAAAAACAGGCTTGTGCGTGTATTTGCACTATCTATGGTTGGTCTGACGTTAATCTATCTGATTAATAACTACTTAAACGTTTGGCATGATTGGCCAGGTGTTGCGGCATATTTTTTCACGAGCAACACAGCTGAAAATGCACCCGTGACTCTAGCCTGGTTACAGCTGGTCAGTTATCTGATTATTGTGCCTGTAGTCGTGTTAAGGGTATTCAAAACCGACCATCGTTTAATTGATGATAGTGACCGTATTTCCCGTTGGGTTGAGTACATCATACGCACAGGGTTCTGGTCTGTTGTGTTAATCGGTCTGCTGGATGGGCTTATTTCGTGGATGCGTGTGGAAAACTTGCTGCAACCGGTATTCGGTGAAGCGCTGGGGACCAATCTGGGTAAATCGGATTTTCGGGGTACCTGGGTACATTATCCGCTTATTTTAATCAGCATGGTGCTGGCCGTCAGGTTTAAGACGGTATCGGTTTCCTGGTTGGCTCTGCTGGTTGTGTTTTCAGAAGCCTGGATTGTTGTTGCCCGCTTTATTTTCTCCTACGAACAAACCCTGATGGGTGATTTGGTGCGTTTCTGGTACGCAAGCCTGCTACTTTTCTCAAGTGCTTATACCCTGACCAAGGAAGGGCATGTGCGTGTGGATGTGCTCTATGCTCAGGCTTCAACAAGGTATAAAGCCTGGGCGAATACGATTGGTATTTTTCTGCTGGCATTGCCACTTTGTTGGGTTATTTTGCTGTTTGGCTTATGGGATAAAAGTTCTATTCTGAATAGCCCATTGGTGAGCTTTGAAATATCCCAATCAGCTTATGGCCTGTTTGTTAAGTACCTGATGGCATCGTTTCTCATCGTATTTGCTGTCACTATGATGTTGCAGTTCTGTAGTTACCTGCTACGAAATGTGGCAATTCTTACAGGTGAGGTCGAAGTAAAAGACGATCACCATGACGATGTAATTGCATAAAGAGTAGAGCATTATGGAACTGTTATTTTTATTGATTCTTGTTGCGCTGATGATCGGCGCATTAGTTTCAGGTTTTCCTGTCGCATTTGCCTTACCGGGTTCGGCTATTATTGCGATTACTTTGGCAGGGGTCTGCGGTTGGCTGTTTGCCGGAGATTCCGGTGCATATTTTGCCGATGGGGGGCCTATTGAATGGCTTACCGCCGGTGTCACCAATTTCCGTTCGCTTTATTGGGAAGCGGAACGGGATACGTTAATTGCGATTCCGCTGTTTATCTTTATGGGGATTATGCTGCAGCGTTCTCGTATCGCAGAAGATCTGCTGGTCGCGATGGCCCAGTTATTTGGCCCGGTGCGGGGCGGATTGGGTATTTCTGTGGTTGTCGTGGGTGCATTGTTAGCGGCGACAACCGGTATTGTGGGCGCTACCGTCGTGGCAATGGGCATGATCTCACTGCCAGCCATGCTACGTAATGGCTACGACAAATCACTGGCTACCGGCACCATTAGTGCCTCTGGCACCTTGGGGCAGATCATACCGCCATCGATTGTACTTATCATTCTGGCGGATCAGTTGTCTTCAGCAGCAGATCAGGCTTCGACCCTGCGTGCGTCGGAATACCGGGCCGCCACCGGCGAGTTCTCTATGCCATCGCATCTGGATGTTGTTTCCGCCAGTGCCGGTGACATGTTTATGGGCGCGATTATTCCAGGTCTGCTGTTGGTGGCAATCTATATCGCCTACATCCTGATTACCGCTTACCTTAAGCCCAAGGCTGCGCCTGCGGTTCCTTATGATGGTGCATATGACAGAACATTTCTGTTTGACATGATAAAGGCGCTGGTGCCTCCTTTGGCCCTGATTGTCATTGTCCTGGGTTCGATTCTCACGGGTGTGGCAACGGTAAACCAGGCCGGTGCCATTGGTGCTATTGGCGCGATTCTGATGGGCGGTTATCGGATCTATAAAGCTGAAAAAAATGTCTACTTGCCTGCCGGTTTGGCTCTGGGCGGCATTATAGCCTTAGGCATTGTGCTGAGCATTTGGGATATCAATGTTAAAAACCTGACAACCGGCGGTGAGCAGTTTGCGTTTGCCCTGGCTGTTGTTCTCTGCTTGGTGGTTGCCACAGGTGTTTTCTGGAGTACCTGGCGCGTATTCAAGACAGAGAACACGCTCAATGAGGTAATGACTGAAACGATTAAAACAACCAGCATGGTCTTTATTATCCTGCTGGGTGCTGCCATGTTGACCGCTGCTTTTCGCGCGTTCGGTGGAGAGGAGTTGGTACGGCATGGCCTGACGAGCCTGCCTGGTGGCTTCTGGACACAGTTTATCGTAGTCATGCTGGTGATCTTCCTGCTTGGCTTCTTCCTTGATTTCATCGAAATTGCTGTAGTGGTTGTGCCTTTGGTTGCGCCGATTCTGCTTTCAGCACCGGATGCTAATGTGACCGCCGTCTGGCTGGGCGTCATGATTGGTCTGAATATGCAGACATCTTTCTTAACGCCGCCATTTGGTTTTGCTCTGTTCTATTTGCGGGGTGTGGCACCTAAGATTGTTAAAACACTGGATATCTACAAGGGTGTGTTGCCTTTTATTGGTTTGCAGTTGGTCGCTTTAATTATCGTCGGTCTGGTACCTCCGTTGGTGAACTACTTGCCAAACCGCGCGTTCCTGACTTCTGAGAATGCACCGCCGCCTATGAACCCCAAACTGCAGCAGTGTCTGGAAGAGGACGTGTTCGCTTACTATGCAGAGAATAAGCCGGTCATCATTGCTGCTCTGGATGCAATGGATAATGTCGATTACTCAATGCTGCCCGACTATTACCGGGGCGAACTGGAAACAACGCTAACTTCCAGCCGTGAAACCTTTGCAAAAGTGTCTGACGTGTATGCGGCCCAGGCTGCCCTGAGCGAAGCTTCAGTTGCTTATGCACCGTTGCATCAGTCTGTCCGTGATCTTGAAACGTCTATTGGGCGATTGAAAACGGCAAAACAACAGCATGAGAAGCTGATTGACGATGCGCGTTTTGATGACAAAATCACCGATGATGATGTCAAGCGTGCCAAAGATGCACTGCAAACGATTGCGCTGGAAATTCAAAATCTGGAAGCGCAGATCCCTGCAAATTGGGCTGAAGAGAATAAAGCGTATCAAGGGCTGTTGAAGAAACTGAAATTTGCCCGCCTGGGTTATCAGAACCATGTTGATAACGCCTATAGCCCCTTGCAGAATGTTATGAGCGTGATTGCCAATCCGGATCGCCTGGCGAGTATGCAAGGTTCTATTGAGGGCATGGAGTTCATCATTCTTGGCTCGGCTGCTGATGCAGCAATGGATGAGATCAAGCTGATTGAAGATGCCCTAAGCGATATTCCAGGGTCTGATGAAGTCTTGCGCCTGGTGAAAAAAGGTCGCCGTGCACTGCGTGGCAAGTCACCTGATACCGCTAAAGCCGTTAAATTCAGCAATGCTGCTGTGGCAAAACTCAAGCAGGAAGTGAGTTGGATACGACAGGCGAACGCGCAATTGCTACCGGCGTTGCAGACGCTGGACAACGAGCTGTCCAAGCATATCGGTGTTCGTTTGCAGGATAAACTGCCGAAGGATTTGGCACTATCCATTGCATCCTGTCGCTCGGCTCATCGGGATGTATCATTGAGTTTCTGATGATGTGATCGAAATACCAAAGCCCGCAAATTGCGGGCTTTTTCGTTTGGGCCAGCCACCGATGCAACATTCGGGTTAACAAGCGAGCTTATCTATTAGATACTGGTGGCTTGTTAATTAAAAAGTCTATCTGAGGGCAAAAATGGCGGAAATACAGCGTGTATTGGTGGTGGGTGGCACCCACGGAAATGAGAAAACCGGCATTCAATGTGTCAGAGCGCTCAACCGCAACATTGATCAATTCAGCGCTCGCAGTTATACGCTTGAAACACTGTTGGCCAATACTTCAGCCATCGAGAAAAATTGCCGTTACATTGAACAAGATTTAAATCGTTGTTTTTCGAATGCCCTGTTAAATGGCCTGCCGCAAAATATTGAACAATCCCGGGCCCAGGAAATTAACAAGCACTATGGGCCGAAAGGTGATAATTCGGCAACGGACTGGATAATAGATCTGCATACAACCACGACCAATATGGGACTAACGCTGGTTGTTCACCAAAATGATAAAGCTGCAATTCAAATGGCGGCCTACATCCAGCAACGGGTGCCAGAGGCGGTTATTTTTTACGAAGATCGTGACCCGGCAGCAGACAACTTTCTAGGCTCTATTGCCAAACACAGCTTGCTCATTGAAGTTGGCCCGGTTCCGCAAGGATTATTGCGTTGGGATATCTTCCAACTGACTCAAACAGGTCTGTTTCATGCACTGGACTTTATTGAACTGTACAACACAGGTGAAGTGCCAGCACTTCCAGAAGTGCTACTCACCTATGAGTTTATAGAGAAACTGCATTTGCCGCGTGACAAAGCCGGTGAGATTTGCGGGATGATACACCCAGCAGTGCAAGATAAGGATTACCAGCAACTCAACCCGGGAGACCCGCTGTTTATTACCGATGAAGGCGAGACCATTTGCTATGACGGTGATGAGCAGGTATATACCGCATTTGTTAATGAAGCCGCTTACTACGATCAGGCACATGGCTTATCGCTAATGCGTAAGAAAACACTCTGTATATAGTGCGCTGTAACCTGTAACGTCTGCACGCAAATTGCTCAGGATAAAAAAGTGATACTTTATGAGTTTGAAGGGTATATCCAATCGATTTACCTGGTGGAATACCCTCATGGCTTGTTACTTCTTGATGGGGGGTGCCGCGCAGACGTGCCTGTCATTTGTGAGTTTATCCAGCAACAATTACGCCGCCCTTTATCCGATCTTAAATTGGTCGTCTCCACCCATATGCACCCGGATCATGCGGGGGCCGCCACTGAACTTAGAAAGCTGACAGGCTGTAAAATAGCCGCAGGAACAGCGACGAAACAATGGTACTCCGGCATTGATGGCATACTCATGTATCTAACCGATATGGTGTTAGCTCAATGGGTAGCGGGGAAGAAAGGCAGAGAGAAAAAGCAAAACCTGTGGTACCCCAGAAAGCTGAGAGCAGATGTTTACCTCCAGGATGGCGACCTGCTTCCCGGATTTGCAGAGTGGCAAGTCATGACCACACACGGCCATACCGATAGGGACATCTCCCTCTATCATAAAAACACGGGGAAAATATACGTGGCTGACCTGGTGGTTATCGTTAAAGGGAAATACTCCCCTCCCTTTCCCGTATTTCATCCCAATCGTTACCGATCATCCCTGGCAAGAGTGAAATCACTAAACCCGGCAGCCGTTATTTTGGCACACGGTGGAGAACAACAAATCACCCCCGAACAATGGCAAGATTTAATCGCTATCGCCCCCACAAAACCGATGACCCACTGGCGTTCAGTTAAGGAAAAGCTGCAAAAAGTATTGTTGTAAATAGTATGCCTGGCGTGTTAAGGAAGGTATGAAAACGTCTTGCTGGTACTCTGGCTTTAGGTAAGGCTCAGAGCTAAGGAAAAGCTTTTTGCAGTCCCCTTTCTTGACAAAAAAGCCTTCCGTAGTCGGCTCTTTTTATCAAGTTATCCCATACGGCATACATGTTCTGCTGCTTAACAGGATATAAGGTCCAAAGGACTGGACGTACTAGCAAATCGGCTGCCCAACACATGCGTATAAATCTGCGTTGTTTTAACATCTGAATGCCCGAGTAATTCCTGAACTGTCCGTATGTCGCGGCCATTTCTTAACAACTCGGTTGCAAAACTATGACGAAAGGTGTGACAGTTAATGCGTTTGTGTCGCATGCCAGAATGTTTGACCGCCTGTTTTAGCGCTTTACGAGGAACCGAATCATGCAGATGATGACGACATAAAACTCCCGTAGAAGGATGTGTGCAAATGGAATGCGCAGGAAACACAAACATCCATGCCGGCTCGCGATAAGCCGAGGGGTACTTTTTCCCCAGCACTCCGGGAAGGGAAGGCCCAATCCCCTTTTCATTATCTACCTTTTGAATGCCAAGCGCGCAATCAATAGCCTCATCGATAACGGGTTTAAGTGATGAGCTTAGAATAGTAACGCGATCTTTTGCACCTTTGCCATCTCTGACCGTGACCGTTCCGTGGGTGAAGTTAAAATCCTTGACCCGCAGGCGAAGACACTCCGTAATTCTGAGGCCCGAGCCGAATAAAAGTGAAAAAATTAATTTATATTTGCCCGTCATAGCACTTAGGATTTTCTCTACCTCGTGCGAGTTGAGCACCTCAGGAACCCGTCGTGGTTTGGAAGCAAAGCTAAAATCAAACTCCCCCAGTGGCTTTTGCAGAAACCTATTATAAAGATATGACAGTGCATTCAATGCAACTTTTTGCGTGTTAATGGCGACATCACGCTTACTGGCAAGATAGCCCAAATAAGCAACAACCTCATTTGCCCCCATCTCGGCTGGATGTTTGCGGTTGTGATAGCGAATAAAATCCCTGATCCAGTAAATATAGGTTTTCTCGGTACGAACACTCATGCCGCGAAGTTTGATGGATGCGCGAATGTCGTTCAAAAAAGGACTACTTCCCATGTAATCACCTTATATAAATATACTGTATTTATATACAGTATATTTCGTGAATAGAAAAAAGCAATGCGCGTTTTTATGCTGGAATATAAACACGCATGCTCGAATTATCGTATGAATGAAATAAAATTTACTTATAAATCAATAGGTTGATAGGGTTTCTGGGATAATAACGCGCAAGATGTACAGAGATAGCAGGACAAAAGCGCGCATGCGCGTTTGCATCCACCACCAAAGACGTACTTGAGGTGGTTTTCATAGATAGTACAAGGGGTTACACAGATCGTACTGCTATCGGGTAATACATCCCCTAAGTCAAAGCCTGTAAATACCATAAAGTCCAAACGGACCTTCAGGCTTTCAACCAGTTCCCGATCA
>PDWJ01001518.1_pt1 | contig 36999 bp, 33 predicted proteins | sample 1430881 | NCBI WGS metagenome assembly PDWJ01 (sample SAMN01162460, study PRJNA174530) | Oral metagenome, whole genome shotgun sequencing project. | biome: Marine environment; feature: Marine mammal; material: Swab sample of the gingival sulcus; isolation source: swab sample of gingival sulcus...
CTTTTCCGGCCAGCGCAACCGCTTCCGCCGCTCCAACCTCGCCGCCAGCGCCAATTTCGACTGGCGCGCGACCCTGCGCGAGAACCTCACCCGCTACGACCCCGAACGCCAGCGGATCGTCGCCGAAAGGCTGCGGTTCAACGCCCGGACGCGCCGCCACCTGCCCTGGACCGTGCTGCTCTGCGTCGACCAGAGCGGCTCGATGACCGACAGCGTGATCCATTCGGCGGTGCTCGCGGCGATCCTCACCGGCCTGCCGGGGGTGCGGGTGAAGATGGTGCTGTTCGACACCGCGGTGCTCGACGTGACCGACCAGCTGTCGGACCCGCTCGACACGCTGCTTTCGGTGCAACTCGGCGGCGGCACCGACATCGGCCAGGCGCTGGGCTATTGCGAGACCCTGGTGGAGGATCCGGGCCGCACGGTGCTGGCGCTGGTGAGCGACTTCTTCGAAGGCGGCAGCGGGCGGCGGATGCTCGCCGCCATCGCCCGGCTGGCCGAAGCGCAGGTGACGCTCCTCGGCCTCCCGGCGCTCGACAACAGCGGCCGGGTCTGGGTCAACGAGACGCTGGCGGCACAGGCGGCAGCGCTCGGCATGGAGGTCGGCGCGATGAGCCCCGAGTGTTTCGCCGACTGGCTGGCGGATGTGATGGCGGGCCGGTGAGGTGTGGCGATGAGCGGTGACACAGGCAAGATGGGCCCCATGCTGGCCGCGCTCGACGACGCAGGCCTCGTGGCGCTGGCCTCCAAAGGGCTGCTCCGGCGCGCCAGGGCGGCGCTGAAGACCCCCGGAGCGGTCAGGCTGTGCGAGGCGAACGAAACAGGCGCCGTGCTGGAGATCGAAGGCCATGAGGTCACGCTCGACCCGCGCGGCCTTCCCGCCGCCCGCTGTAGCTGCCCCGCAACCGGCCTCTGCCGCCATGTGCTGATGGCGGCGCTGACGCTCCGCGCCCGCGAAGCGGCGCCCGGCTCCGAAGCCTCCGCCCCGCGCCCCACCGCGCTCGACGAGATCAGGCGCCTGACCCGTGCCGAAATCGAGGCCTTTGCCGGGGCCGACTGGCCGCGGGCACAGCGGATCGCCGCTGCCTCGCGGCAAAGCCCGCAAGAGGCCGATGCCACCAGCCTCGTGGTCACGATGGAGGGCGCGCCGGGGCCGGTCACCTTTCTTGCGGGCGGCGGGCTCAAGGCGGCCCGGTTCAAGGGGCCCGACGCGCAGCGGCGGCGGTTCGTCGCTGCCGCGGCCCTGATCGTCAGCGGCCATGCGCCCGAAGCGCCCCCGGAGACAAGCGCCCCCGTCGACAAAGACCTGCTCAAAGCCTGCCACGCCGCCCTCGACGCCGCCCTGCACCACGGCCTTCGCGGCGACCCCGGCCTTGCCCGGGACCGCCTCTTCGACCTCGCAACCTCCGCCCGCGCCGAGGCCGCCCCCCGGCTCGCCGCCACCCTGCGCGATGCCGCCGCGCTCGCCGGACGCCTTGCCAACCGTGACCCGAAAACCGACCCCACCGCGCTGCTGCTGGCGCTCGCCACCTGCCACGCGCTCACCCGCGCCCTCGCCGCCGCGCCGGGCGACCCGGCGCTCACCGGACAGCTCCGCCGCGACTACCAACCGGCCCCGGCGCTCGACCTCGCAGTGCTCGGACTTGAGGCCTGGCGCAGCCCCTCGGGGGCGCGCGGGCTGACCATCCACGGGCTGGCCGCAGGGCGGTTCCTCGCCTCCGGCCCGGCGCGGCTGGCCGGCACCGACCCGGGCTTCGACCCGGCCAACGCCAGCCAGCTGCCCTGGTGGCCCGGCCTGACCCCTGCGGCGATGACCGGACGGGTGCTGCACCTGCCGCACCCGCTGATCGCACCCGACGGCATGTTGTCGCGCCAATGCGAGGTGGCCCCGGAGACCCGCGCCCTCGCCCCCGAAGAGCTCGGCTTCCACGACGACTGGCAGACGCTGCGTGCCGATATTGCGGCGCGGCGCGGCCTCGGCCTGCGAGCGCTCACCCGGCCCGTCCCGGCGCTCATCCGCTTCGCCGCCTGCGGCGCGCCGCGCCGCGACCCCGCCACCCGGGTGCATCTGCTGGATATCGCCGACCGGCGTGGCGCGGCGCTCGCCCTGGAGCTTCCGGATGCTGCGGCAGCCACGGCGATCGGTGCGATGCAACACCGGCTGCATGGCGCGCTGGTGGTTGCCGGGGGTGATGAGGCCGGCACCCGCTTCCGGCTGGTGAGCCTGTTCCATGACGGCATGCCCGCACCCTGGAACGTCACCCTCGACCCGGTACCGCCCGCCCTCGCCAGGCCCGGAAAGTTCGACCGCCTGCGCAGCCGCAGCCGCATCGTTCGGACGCCCCCGCAGACCGCCCCCGGCGCGGCCATGATCTTCGCCGACCGGGCGCTCAGAGCCCTGACCGACGCGGTTTCGGTGCCTCCGGACCCGAACGAATGCGCCGCCCTCACGACTGCGGCCGAAACCCTCGGCCTGGCCAGCCTCGCCCGTCGCCTTGCTTCTCTCGACGGACAGGACAGCGCCATGTTCCTTGCGCTCGCCTGGGAAATCACCCTGCTGCGGCGGGCCCTGACGAAAACATGACGGGGGCCCGGCGGGGGTCTGGGGCCGACGGGGGGCCGACGGGGGGCCGACGGGGGCATGCGCGGGGCTTGAGAGGGCAGGGCCGAGGGGGCCAGCCCCCTCGGGCTCCCCCGGAGTATTTCGGCCAGGAAAAGGACTTACCGGTGCAGGACGGATGCGGTGCCGCGGGGCGGGACGATCTGTTGCAGGATGCCCGCGATGAGCAGGTAGATCGAGGTGGCGACCATGCCCCATTGGGCCCAGCTGCCCGGCTGGAACTCTTCGAAGGCGGCCCATCCGGCAAAGCCTGTCCAGGCGATGGCGATGGGCAGTGAGGCCGGGCGCCAGCGTTCGGTGCGCACCGGGTGGATGAACTTGAGGGGGGTGAACATGGCCACCGCGAGGGCGAGCACCATGCCCAGCGTGACCCAGAAATTGGGTTCGGTCGCGAACAGGACGATCACCACCATGTTCCAGCAGCCGGGAAAGCCGGCGAAGGAATTGTCCTTCGTTTTCATGCGGGTGTCGGCGTAGTAGAGCGCTGACGTGAAGACGATCACGATGATCGCCACCCAGCCGGTCCAGCCCGGCAGGAGCCCGGACTTGAACAGCGCATAGGCCGGGATGAAGACATAGGTCAGGTAGTCGATGATCAGATCCATCAACACGCCGTCGATCTGGCGGGCGTAGGTTCTGACGCCGTAGCGCCGGGCGAGGGGGCCGTCGAGCCCGTCGACGACGAAGGCTGCCATCAGCCAGAGAAACATCAGCGCCCATTTCTCTTCCGCCGCGGCCAGCATGGCGAGCATGGCGCAGACGGCGCCGGTGGCGGTGAAAAGGTGGACGAGATAGGCCTTGATCTCACGGGTCATGGCCGCCTTCATGACCGATTTGTGACGCGGGTTCAACGGGATTGCGCGTTCCGGGGCCGGTTCGGCCGCGGTTCCGGCCGGTTCAGCCCCGGGCGCGGGGATGGGCGGCCTCGTAGACCTCGAGGAGTCGGGCAGTATCGACGGCGGTATAGGCTTCGGTGGTGGAGAGCGAGGCGTGGCCCAGCAATTCCTGAATCGCGCGCAAATCGCCGCCGGCGTCGAGCAGGTGGGTGGCGAAGCTGTGGCGCAGGGCATGCGGCGTGGCGGAGGCGGGCAGGCCGAGCTGGAGCCGGGCGCGTTCCATCGCCTTCTGCACGAGACGCGGGTTCAGCTTGCCGCCGCGGGCGCCGCGAAACAGTGGTGCCGCCGGGGTTTGCGGCCAGGGGCAAAGCGCGAGATAGGCGTCGACCGCGGCTTTCGCGGCGGGCAGGACCGGAACAAGGCGTTCCTTGCCGCCCTTGCCGGTGATCCGCAGCACGTCTTTCAGCGGGGCGTCGGCGCCGGTGAGGCTCAGCGCTTCCGAGATCCTGAGGCCGCAGCCATAGAGCAGGGTGACCACGGCGGCGTCGCGGGCGCCGGTCCAGGGGTCGGGGCTCTGGCTTTCGGTCGTGGCGATCACCTCGCTTGCGGCGTCGGGGGCGAGCGGGCGGGGGAGTTTGCGCCGGTAACGCGGCGAGCGGGTGGAGAGCACCTGGGTGGCGTCGAAATCGTCGCGGTCGGAGAGCCAGCGGTAGAAGCTTTTCACCGCCGAGAGGCTGCGGGCGAGCGAGCGGGCGGCGGTGCCGCGGGCGCGTTCATGGGCCATCCAGGCGCGCATCTCGGAGAGCCCCACCGTGGCCAGCGCGCCACGGCCCTGGGGGCCGCCGCGGTGGGCGGCGAGGAAGGCGAGAAAGCCGGTCACGTCGGCGCCATAGGCGGTGACGGTGGCCGGGGCGGCGCCCTCCAGCGCGGAGAGGTGGGCAAGCCAGCCCCGGAGCGCGTCACGGGCACCGGGACTGATGTCAAGGCTGTTGTTTTTCAACATTTACGGGTGAAAATAGCACCTTTCTTCGGTAATACTTACACTTATCGAACCTTAGCCCAGCCAGTGCCGCATGGCGCGCTCGAACACGCCGGCGAAGAAGCCCAGCAGATCGGTGCCCTGACCGGGCTTGAACTGATGCGGGTCTTCGGCGCCCAGAACCAGCATGCCCGGCAGACGGCCCTCGCCGAGGTCGAGCCGCAGGCAGGCTTCGGAGCGGATCCAGACGCCGCTTTCGCCATAGACCTTTGTGTCCTGTTCATGCACCTGACGCAGCACCACCGGGCGCGGCGAGATCGCGCGGGGTTCGCCGATATAGGCGGAGACGAAGCCCGGTTCGCCCACCACCAGCATCTCGCCGAGACGTTCCGCGATCGCCTTGCCCTCGTCGAGCTCGGTTTCCAGAACGAGGCGGATGCAGTCGACCTGAAGCACCTCGGCCACCTCACCGCCGAGATCCGTCATGAAGCTCTCGAAATCGCCCGGGTCGAGCATCCGCAGCACCGCGCGGTGGATCAGGTTCATGCCGGCGAGGTTTTCATAGGCCGCAGCGATCACCGAGCGGTGGGTTTCTTCGAGCCGGTCGAGGCGGCTTTCGAGCCGTTCCATGGCGATGCCGCGCAGATCGACGATATTCGCCCCCATGCTGCGTTCGTTGGCGGCGATGAGCGCGCGCATCATCTCGTGGTCATCGAGAATGACCTCGGGTTGCGCAATGATGCGCTCGCGCATTTCCTCTGTGATCGGTGCGGTACTCGTCATGTCTGCCTCGGGTGTTTTCGTTTTGGCGCGAGACTAGCACTTCGGATGTTGAATTTCTCCAACTATTTTTTCAATCCCGCCGGGTATGGCGAAAATGCCCCGGCACACCGGCACAGCCGCAAACCGGCGCGGATCAGGCGCCGGTTCCGGGTGCGGTTTGGGGGGCCGTTCGGGGGCGGGGTCAGATCTTCAGCCCGGCGGCCTCGGCATCCCTGAGGAAGGCGGCGAGGCCCTTGTCGGTCAGCGGATGCGCGGCCATGGCCTTGATCACCGCGGGCGGGGCGGTCATCACATCGGCGCCGATCAGGGCGGCGGCGCGGACATGGTTGACGCTGCGCACCGAGGCGGCGAGAATTTCGGTCCCGAAGCCGTAATTGTCGTAGATCTGGCGGATGTCGGCGATCAGGTCCATACCGTCGAGATTGATGTCGTCGAGACGGCCGACGAAGGGCGAGATGAATGTCGCCCCGGCCTTGGCGGCGAGCAGCGCCTGGTTGGCGGAGAAACAGAGCGTGACGTTGACCATCCTGCCCTCGCCGGTGAGCACCTTGCAGGCCTTGAGGCCGTCAAGCGTCAGCGGCACTTTCACCGCGATATTGGGGGCGATTTCGGCGAGCTTGCGGCCTTCGGCGATCATCGCCTCCGCTTCGGTCGCCAGCACTTCGGCCGAAACCGGGCCGGAGATGAAGGAGCAGATTTCGCGGGTGACTTCGAGGATGTCACGGCCGGATTTCTTGACCAGCGAGGGGTTGGTGGTCACGCCATCGCAAAGCCCGAGGTCGTCGAGTTCGCGGATGGCGTCGACGTCGGCGGTATCGGCAAAGAATTTCATCGCGGGTCCTGTCTGTTGGCTGCGGTCGGTTGGCTTTGTCATACAGGCTTGGGCGGGTTGCCGGAAGGTCGAATCGGTCGGGGCGGGGGCGCGGAGGCGGCCGAAGCGACCGGTGCGGCGCCTTGCAGGGCGCCGGTTGCGCGGGAGGTGGGCATGACAACAGCGTTGGAGAACGCACCGCGCCTGTTCGAAGGAGGCGCCCGGGTTGCGGTGCTCACCACCCAGCCGCTCGACCGGATGCTGACCTACCGCGCCCCCGAGGGCGGCTGCTGGCAGGGGGCCTTCGTCGAGGTGCCGCTGGGGCCGCGCAAGGTGATGGGCGTGGTCTGGGGGGCGGGGGAGGCGGGGTTTGACGCCGCAAGGCTCCGCCGCGTCGCCCGGGTGCTCGACGTCGCCCCGATGCGCGGCGAGATGGCCGCTTTCCTCACCCGCGCGGGCGATTACACGCTGACCCCGATGCACCAGATGCTGCGCCTCGCCACCCGCGCGCCGGGGCTGACCGATCCGCCCTCGATGCGCAAGGTCTACCGGCTGGGCACGGCGGTGCCGGAGCGGATGACCGCGGCCCGCGAAAAGGTGCTGGCGGTGCTGGAGGAATTCGACGGCCTCGCCTTCACCCTTGCGGAACTGTCCGCTCAGGCGGGGGTGAGCAGCTCGGTGGTCAAGGGGCTGGTGCAGCTCGGGGCGGTGCGCGAGGCGGCCACCCCGCGCGATCTGCCCTATCCGCCGCTCGACCCGGCCCTGCCCGGCAAGCCGCTCACGCCCGAGCAATCCGCCGCCGCCGCCCGGCTGGTGGAAGGCCAGCGGAGCGGGCGTTACGGCACGGTGCTGCTGCGCGGGGTGACCGGGTCGGGCAAGACGGAAGTTTATATGGAGGCGGTCGCCGAGGCGCTCAGGCTCGGCCGTCAGGCGCTGGTGCTGCTGCCCGAAATTGCCCTCACCGCCGATTTCATCGCCCGGGTCGAGGCACGTTTCGGCGCCCGCCCCGCCGAGTGGCATTCGGGCGTGACCATGACCGAGCGCCGCCGTCTGTGGCGCATGGCGGGGGAGGGGGCGGCACCGCTGGTGGTGGGGGCGCGCTCGGCGCTGTTCCTTCCGTTTCGCGACCTCGGTCTGGTGGTGGTCGACGAAGAACACGACCATTCCTACAAGCAGGAAGACGGGGTGCTCTATTCCGCCCGCGACATGGCGGTGATGCGTGCTTCGCTCTGCGATGCCCGGGTGGTGCTCGCCTCGGCCACGCCCTCGCTCGAAAGCTGGGCCAATGCCGAGGCCGGGAAATACACCCGCCTCGATCTGCCCTCGCGCTTCGGCCCGGCGGTGCTGCCGGAGTTGCGCGCCATCGACATGCGCGAAGAAGACCTGCCCGCCAACCGCTGGATCTCGCCGACGCTGGAAGCGCATCTGCACGACCGGCTTGCCAAGGGCGAACAATCGCTCCTGTTTCTCAACCGGCGCGGCTATGCGCCGGTGACGATCTGCCGCGCCTGCGGCCATCAGATCGCCTGCCCGCATTGCGACGCGCGCATGGTCGAGCATCGGTTCCTGAAACGTCTCGTCTGCCACCAATGCGGCGAGACCAGCCCGATGCCTGCCGCTTGTCCGTCCTGCAAGGTGGAGGGCAAGCTCGCCCCCGTCGGTCCGGGGGTGGAACGGCTGGCCGAGGAGGTGGGCGAGCGTTTCGCGCAGGCGCGGGTGGCGGTGCTGTCGTCGGATCTGTTCGCCTCGGCCCGCGCGCTCAAGGAACAGGTGGGCGTGATCGCCGGTGGCGGCGCCGACATCGTCATCGGCACCCAGATGGTGGCCAAGGGCCACAACTTTCCGCTGCTCACGCTGGTCGGGGTGATCGACGCCGACCTCGGGCTTCAGGGCTCGGACCTGCGCGCCGCGGAAAAGACCTTCCAGCTGATCCGTCAGGTGGCGGGCCGCGCGGGGCGGGCCGAGAAGCCGGGGCTGGCGCTGCTTCAGACCTTCCAGCCGGAACACCCGGTGATCCGGGCGATCCTCTCGGGCGACGAGGAAGGGTTCTGGCGCGCCGAGGCGGCGGAGCGCCGGGCGGCGGGGGTGCCGCCCTACGGCCGGCTTGCGGGGGTGGTGATCTCGGCGAGCAACGCGGAGGCGGCCTTCGACCTCGCCAATGCGCTGGCCCGCGCCGACGGGCCGCTGCGCGCCGTGGGGGCACAGCTTTACGGCCCCGCGCCGGCGCCGATCGCCCGGATCCGCGGCCGCCACCGGGTGCGGCTGCTGGTGAAGGCGGACAAGGCCACGCCGCTGCAACCGGCCCTGCGCGCCTGGATCGCCCAGTTCACCCCGAAGGGCGATACCCGCCTCAGCGTCGATATCGACCCGCAAAGCTTCTACTGAGACCGGCCTGACAGGTATTCGTTAAGCTTTTGTCAGGATTTCTGGTGCAAACCCGTTACCGGACAGCCGCCGCCCAGGGGCGGGTCCGGAACGGCCGCGCCCCGCTCGCCGGGGGCCGGCGCACAGGAGGCATTCGCTCATGGACCACCGGGTTCTCGAAATCCGTTACGACACCGCCGCGATCCCCGGCGGCAACCCGCATGACCCGGCGGACCCGCACCTGCTGCGGTTTCGCGACATGGCCATGCAGCAGATCGGTGCCGCGCTGGGCGATGACGGGCTTGGGGCCGAACTCGGCGCGGTGGTGGAGCAAAACGGGGTGCGGCTGAAATTCATGGTGATGGATTTCGACGCGGCAGAGGCGCGCCTCGGCGCGGCGCTCGGCCGGTCCGGCCTCGGCAAACCGGTCGAGATCCTGCGCTACTGGGACGACAAGGCGCTGATCTGAGCCCCTGCGGCACGCCACTCGGCGGTATTCTGCCAGGACAGGCCGGCCAAAGCCGCATTCCGGCCCGTCTCATGGCCTGACTATGGCGCACCGGTGGTTTTGTTTCCCGGGCAGGAACACTCCCATTTTCGGACAGGATTCCGACAGGGAAATGCCCGATTCCTCTGATCTGGTTATTTGCAGGTCACCCGGCCCCGCAACAACGCACAAATTCACAGAGGAGGAGAACGCGCATGGACCACAGGATAATGGAAATCTGCTATGATCTGAACACGATCCCCGGCCGCACCGCCGATGCCCTGCAGGATCCGCGCGTGATTCGCTTCCGCGACATTGCGGTGGCGCGGATCGACCAGGCTCTGGCGCCGGACGGGCTCGGCTATTGCGTCGGCGCCGAAGTCGAATATGACCGGCTGCGCCTGCGCTTCGTGGTTCAGGATTTCGACGCGGCCGAGATCCGGCTCGATTCGGAGCTGGACGGCACCGCCTGGAACCAACCGGTCGAGATGCTGCGCTATTGGGATGCGGCCGCCGCCGCCTGAGCGGCGCATTCCGCCTTGTCATCCTGCTCCCGGGCAGGAGCCGTTCCGCTCTGGCCCCGAAAGGCCGGTGTGCGACGCGGGCAATGCCGGGTCGGCAGCGGTCTGTCCGCCGGCGGCCCGGTGGTGACGCGCGCCCCGCATTTCGGGAGGATGCCGGGCGGAAACAGAGACAGGCGTGATCTCAAGCATGACCTGGGGGCCGCCCGGATCTGCCCGGGCCGCTCTTCCCCGTTTGCTCCCGTGTCACAGCCCCCGGGTGGCACGTTGCCTGTCGCCAAATCCGACCTCGCCTTCGCCCCCCGGCTGGCCCATAACGGGGCAAACGGAGGCATCACATGGTCCCACCCAGCACCAAAACCCAGATGGTCGACAGGGCAGACGCCCTGCCGGGCCGTAACCACCCGATCCCCACCGCCACACAGCACCACGTCTTCGGCACCGCGCTCGGCATGGAGGTGCCACCGGGCCATGAGGTGGCGATCGTGGCGATGGGCTGTTTCTGGGGCGTCGAGCGGCTGTTCTGGCAGATGCCCGGCGTGCGCATGACGATGGCCGGCTATACCGGCGGCTTCACCCCGAACCCGACCTATGAGGAAACCTGCACCGGCCGCACCGGCCATGCGGAGGCGGTGCGGATCACCTTCGACCCCGCCCGCCTTGCCTACGAAGAGCTGCTCGCCACCTTCTGGGAAAACCACGACCCGACCCAGGGCATGCGCCAGGGCAACGACCGTGGCAGCCAATACCGCTCCGGCCTTTACTGGACCTCCGAGCCCCAGCGCGCCGCGGCGCTCGCCTCGCGCGATGCCTTCGCACAGAGGCTGAGCGCCGCGGGTTTCGGCCCCATCACCACCGAGATCGCCGAAGCCGGCCCGTTCTACCCGGCCGAGGAATACCACCAGCAATATCTCTCGAAGAACCCCAACGGCTATTGCGGCCTCCACGGCACCGGTGTTGCCTGTCCCGCCGCCATCGTCCCTGGTTCCTGACCCGCCGCCCTCTCCACAGCCCCGCCAAAGGAGCCCCCATGCCCACCTTCACCGCGCTCACCACCCTCGAAGGCCAGACCGCCGCCCAGGCCCTCGGCGACGCGCTCGAACGCCTCGACCCCGCCCCCACCGGAATCGGTGTCTTCGAAGTGGAAGACGACAGCGGCCTCTGGGAGGTGGGCGGCTATTTCACCGAAGCGCCCGATACGATCGCGCTGGCGCTGCTCGCCAGGGCCTATGGGGCCGGGGATTTCACCGTGTCGGAACTGCCCGAGACCGATTGGGTTGCGCATGTGAAACGCAGCCTGGCGCCGGTCGCGGCGGGGCGGTTCTTCGTCTACGGGGCGCATGATGCCGACAAGGTGCCCGAAGGCGCGGTGGCGCTCAGGATCGAAGCGGCGATGGCCTTCGGCACCGGCCACCACGGCACCACGCTCGGCTGCCTGTTGAGCCTCGACGAGATGGTGCAGCACGGCGCGGTCAAGACCCGCGTGGCCGACATCGGCTGTGGCACCGCGGTGCTGGCAATGGCCGCCGCCCGCATCTGGCCGGGCCCGGTGCTGGCCTCCGACATCGACGCCGTGGCGGTCGAGGTGGCCGAAGCCAATGTCGCCGCCAACGGGCTGGGCGAGCGGGTCCGGGTGGTCGAGGCGGCGGGGTTCGATCACCCCGATCTCGCCGCCGGGGGCTTCGATCTGGTCTTCGCCAACATCCTCAAGGGGCCGCTGATCGCGCTGGCGCCGGACATGGCCCGTCACATTTCTGCCCGGGGTCACGCGGTCCTTTCCGGCATCCTCAACCCGCAGGCGGCGGAGGTGGTCCAGGCCTATGAAGCCCAGGGATTCAAGGTGAATACGCACCGGGAGATCGGCGACTGGACCACGCTCGTCCTCGAAAAGTCAAATGATTAGAAAAAGTTATTTTCCATTTTTTCCGGCCTGTGCCGCCTCATTGCCGCATTCTGACCCATGGTCCGCCACAATCTGCCGTATTCTGTCCTTAATCAAGGAACAGCCAAACGGGTCCGCAACGGGCCGGTGTTCACCGAGACGGAGTGAGACATGATGGATGCCAACTACGCCCGCTTCAATCAGCGGCTCAACACAATCGAAACCCGCCATGCGCGCCGGTCGTCGGGGTTTTTCCGCCGTAACGGTACTTTCGTGCAGGGCGAACCTGTCCGCGCCCGCCGCGGCCTGCCGATGCGCGGCATTGTCCTGAGCCTTCTGGCTTTCGTGGCCTTCAAGGGCTTCCTGTTGGCCAGCCTCGGCGAGGCCAGCTATGCCGAACGGGTCGCCGGGCTCGAGACCGGCAGCGTTGTCGAGCAGTTCGGCGCCTGGGCGATGCATGCCGACCCGATGACGATCTGGATTGCCAATCAGATCATTACCTATTTCTGAGCCCGCGTTTCCGAGCCCGCGTGGGCGCCCGCAAGGGGGATGCCCTTGCCGCGCCATGCTGGCCGGATGAAGGGATGACGGTTCCCGGTGGCGATGGGGCAGGGGGAGCCCCTGTGGCGGGTGCCTTTGTCCTGACGGCGCAGGGCATCGGCGCCCGCCTGCAGGCCCTTTTGCGGGGCGCGCAGCCTGCCCGCACCCACGATTCTTCCACGCCCGGCGCTTTCGGGTAGCCGGCCACCGGGGTCGGCCCGCGGGTCCGCCGCAGCCGGGCCGGAACCGCCAGATTGCCATGACCTCACCCGGAGCGCCGGCGCCTCCCCCCACCGTCATTCCCACATCTGTGTCCCGGCGCTCACTTTCCCGCGATGCGCTCCCCCTTTGCGCCCAGATCCCTTACATGCCGAAACGTGCAAAAGCGGTTCCCACTTTTGCGCGACATGCTCTAATACATGCGGGAATCGACATGGAGGGCCGGATGGCGAAAATCACCTATATCGAGCACAACGGCACCGAACATGTCGTCGAGGTGAAAAACGGGCTCACGGTCATGGAGGGCGCGCGCGACAACGGGGTGCCGGGGATCGAGGCCGATTGCGGCGGCGCCTGCGCCTGTTCGACCTGCCATGTCTATGTCGCCGAAGACTGGGTCGACCGGATCCCCGAGAAGGGCCCGATGGAAGCCGACATGCTTGATTTCGCCTGGCAGCCGGATCCGCGGCGCTCGCGGCTGACCTGTCAGATCCAGGTCACCGACGCGGTTGACGGTCTGGTGGTGCATCTGCCCGAAAAGCAGATCTGAGCCGCGATCCGCCCGAAAGGCGTCAGCCCGTCACGGCGGGGATGGCGAGGAACACCAGCACGAAGGCCAGAGCCTGCACCACATGGTAAAAGGCGTTGAAGGTCAGCCCCAGCCCGCTCACCTTGCGCATTTGCAGGAGGGCGGCGAGCAGCGCCACCGCGAGCCCCGCCGCGCCCAGCCAGTTGCCGGAGGAGGCAAAGGCGGCGGTGAGAACGAGTGTCGGCGGCAGGCTGAAGCCTGACGACAGCAGAAAGCTGCGGGTGACGAAGATTGCGAGCGCGGCGTAGAGTGCCAGTTGCCCCCAGGCGATCACATCCCCCAGAGGCGCGACCAGAGCCAGGATCTGCGCCGCGATCAGCCACAGGAAGCTGTTCGCCACGCCGATCGCCAGCATGGTGGCGAGCCAGTTGGCCTTGCCGAGCCCGCCGCTCCGGTCGGTGAACCAGCCATGCGACAGCGCCCCGGTGAAGGCCGCGACGCCAAGCGCGGCGTAGAGCCCCGCGAACAGCCCCTGAACGTCACCTTCGCCGAGCAGCAGGGCGGTGAAGCCGAAACAGAGCGCGGCCAGTCCGAAATCGGTGAGCGTGACGTCGGGTTCTCCCATGGCTCTCTCCTGTCTGCGCGCCTTGGTTGTAATAGTGATATTCGGGATGCGAACATCGCGCACTCACCCTCATAAAGGGTTGAAAAACTGAAGCCCGATCACAGGGCCCGCCAGCCGATGTCACGCCGGCAGAACCCCTCCGGCCAGTCGATCCGGTCGACCATCGCATAGGCCCGGTCGGCGGCCTCGCGCAGGCTTTGCCCACGCGCGGTCACGTTCAGCACCCGGCCGCCCGAAGCCGTCAGCTTGCCGCCAACCTCGGCGGTCCCGGCGTGAAACACCATATGTTTCGAATCTTCCGGCAACGCCTCCAGCCCGCCGATCACCGAGCCCTTCACGTAATCCCCCGGGTAGCCTTTGGCCGCCATCACCACCGTCATCGCGTGGTCATCGGCCCAGTTGACCTGCGCCTCAGCCAGACGCCCCTCGGCCGTCGCCAGCATCAGATCGAGCGCCTGCGCCCCGAGGCGCATCATCAGCACCTGGCATTCGGGGTCGCCGAAGCGCACGTTGTATTCCACCAGCCGCGGCTGGCCATCCTCGATCATCAGCCCGGCATAGAGCACGCCGCGATAGGGGGTGCCGCGGGCGGCCATCTGTTTCATCGTCGGTTCGACGATCTCTTCCATGGCCCGCGCCGCGACCGCCTCTGTCAGCACCGGGGCCGGGGAACAGGCGCCCATGCCGCCGGTATTGGGGCCGGTGTCGCCTTCGCCGACGCGCTTGTGATCCTGCGCGGTGCCGATCGGCAGCAGGGTCTCGCCGTCCGACAACACGAAGAAACTCGCCTCCTCGCCGGTCATGAAATCCTCGATCACCACTTCCGCCCCCGCGCCCCCGAAGGCGCCGGCAAACATCTCGTCGACCGCCGTGAGCGCGGTGTCCTCGTCCATGGCGACGATCACCCCCTTGCCGGCGGCGAGCCCGTCGGCCTTGACCACGATCGGGGCGCCCTGCGCGCGGATGTAATCCTTCGCGGGGGCGGCGGCGTCGAACCGCGCCCAGGCGGCGGTCGGCGCACCGGCGGCGTCGCAGATCTCCTTGGTGAAGCGTTTCGAGGCCTCAAGCCGCGCCGCCGCCGCCGAGGGGCCGAAACACAGCACCCCGGCTTCCGCCAGCCGGTCGGCCACGCCCCGGGCCAGCGGCGCCTCGGGGCCGATGATGACGAAATCCACCGCCTGTTCGGCGCAGAATTCCGCCACCCTGCCGCCGTCCTCGATATCAAGGCTCGCGCATTCGGCGATCTCCGCGATCCCGGCATTGCCGGGGGCGACGATCAGCCGGTCGCATTTCGGGTTCTGTTTCACCGCCCAGGCGATGCTGTGTTCGCGTCCGCCGCCGCCGAGGATCAGGATGTTCATCATTCGCCCATTTTTCGCCGCAAATCTGTGGCACCGGTCTAGGTACCCCGGGGGCCCAAGGCAAGGGCGCGCCATGCCCGGCACCGCCTTCTGCCCTTTGGCGAGGGGGCGAAGCGGGCAGGGGTCTGGTCCCCCGAAGGCCGAGGGGCTAGTCTCGCCGCCATGGATCTCATCGACGCCCCCGACCAGCCCGGCAATGCCCCCGAATTTTCCGTCTCCGAACTCTCGGGGGCGGTGAAACGCGCGATCGAGGGCGGGTTTTCGCATGTGCGGGTGCGCGGCGAGGTCGGCCGGGTCAGCCGGCCGCGCTCGGGCCATGTCTATCTCGATCTCAAGGACGACCGCGCGGTGCTCGCCGGGGTGATCTGGAAGGGCCAGGCCGCGCGCCTTGCCACCCGCCCCGAAGAGGGCATGGAGGTGATCGCCACCGGACGGCTCACTACCTTCCCGGGCCAGTCGAAATACCAGATCGTGATCGAAGACATCGCACCCGCGGGTGTCGGCGCGCTGATGGCGATGCTGGAGAAACGCAAGGCCGAGCTCGCCGCCGAAGGGCTGTTTGCGCCCGAGCGCAAGCGTCCACTGCCCTATCTGCCCGAAATCATTGGGGTTGTCACCTCGCCCTCGGGTGCGGTGATCCGCGACATCCTGCACCGGCTGCGCGACCGCTTCCCGCGCAAGGTGCTGGTCTGGCCGGTGGCGGTGCAGGGTGCGGCCTGCGCGCCGGAGGTGGCCCGCGCCATTGCAGGTTTCAATGCGCTCACCCCGGGCGGTGCGCTGCCCCGGCCGGATCTGCTGATCGTCGCCCGCGGCGGCGGCTCGATCGAAGACCTCTGGGGCTTCAACGAAGAGGCGGTGGCGCGGGCGGCCGCGGCCTCGGAGATCCCGCTGATCTCCGCCATCGGCCACGAGACCGACACCACGCTGATCGACTTTGCCGCCGACCGCCGCGCGCCCACCCCCAGCGCCGCCGCCGAAATCGCGGTGCCGGTGCGCCGCGAGTTGCTGACGTGGACGGCGGAACAGGAGGGACGGTTGGCCTCGGCGCTGACCCAGGCGATCAGCCGCCGTGCCCAGCGCCTCGCCGACCTCTCCCGCGCCCTGCCGAGGCCTGCGGACCTGCTCGACACCCCGCGCCAACGCCTTGACCGCGCCGGCGAAAAGCTGCCCGCAGCGCTCGCCCGGCGGGTAAGCGAGGGCGAGCTCCGGCTTCAGAGGGCGGCGGGCGGCCTGCGCCCCGGCCTGATCGACAGCCACCGCGTCCGGCTGGCCGACCGGCTCGCGGCGCTCGCCCGGAGGCTCGATGCCGCTCTCGCCCGTCCCACGGGCGAAAAGCGCCGCACGTTTGACCGCCTCGCCCCACGGCTCGACCCGACGCTGGTCACGCAGGCCGCAAAACGCAAAGCCCGCGAGACGGAGGCGCTTCTCCACCGCCTGACCCTCGCAGGCCAGACCCGCAACGCCGGTGCCCGCGCCCGTCTCGACGCGCTTGACCGCACCCGCCAGACCCTCGGCTACCGCGAAACCCTCAAACGCGGCTTTGCCGTGGTGCGTGGCGAGGGCAGGGTGGTCACCACCAGAAAAGCCGCCGCCCGGGCGAAAGCGCTCGAAATCGAATTCGCCGACGGCAGGCTCTCGCTCGATGGTCCCCCGGGCCGCCCGGGCAAAGCAAAACCCAAAACCCCGCCGTCCGGACAGGGCTCGCTGTTCTGAGCGCCACTCCGCCGCGTCACTCAGGGTTCTCCGCGGCTCCCCAACTGCATGACCCCGTTCCCCCTACCCCCACTTTTCTTGGGAAAGATACTCCGGGAGGTCCGGGAGGTCCGGGAGGTCCGGGAGGGGACGGGGGCTGACACAGCTGTCGATTGCACCTGAGCCGCTCCGGGTGCTGCTGATGTCCCTGTCTGGCAGCGTTGTCTTCGATGTTTCGGCAGGGCCTTCAAGCCGACATGTTTCAGGTCTCTGAACGTGGCCTTCCCTGGTGCCGCGGGCCGGTATGGCTGACGGGAGTGGATCCTGATCTCTCTGGCCCGAACTTCGAACCCCGTGTCGCCTGCTCCGCGTCGATCGCTCGCCCTGGCCGTGCGGCCATGCCGCGTCTTCGTCCCGTTTCCAGGTGAAGGCCCCCGCATCCCGCGAAAGGGTCTCGCGCCATATCCCCGCCCTCGCCGCGCTTCGGAACCGCTTGCTCTCAGCCGGAAAAGCCCCAAAGACAATCCTCCTCGCCGTCGCTTGTCAGCTCCTCGTCATCCTCAACGCCATGATCCGCGACAACCAACCTCTCAGGCTCGCCTGACCAACACAATTGCCCCCGAGGGGAGTGGCCCCGGGGCGGGGCTCCCTCTGGCAAAGCCGCGCGAAACCGGCTATCCCGCCCAAGGACAGCGCTCGGAGGGCACATGCTCAAGACCCGCATCATCCCCTGTCTCGACGTCGCCGAGGGGCGCGTGGTGAAGGGGGTCAATTTCGTCGATCTGGTGGATGCCGGCGACCCGGTGGAGGCCGCCAAGGCCTATGACGCCGCAGGCGCCGACGAGCTCACCTTCCTCGACATCCGGGCCACCCACGAAAACCGCGGCACGATGTACGATCTTGTCACCCGCACCGCGGAGCATTGTTTCATGCCGCTGACCGTCGGCGGCGGGGTGCGGACCCATGAGGACGTGCGCGATCTGCTGCTTGCCGGCGCCGACAAGGTGAGCTTCAACTCGGCGGCGGTGGCGAACCCGGATGTGGTGGCCGAAGCCGCCGACCGTTTCGGCTCGCAATGTATCGTGGTGGCGATCGATGCCAGGACCGTCACCCCCGGCAAATGGGAGATCTTCACCCATGGCGGGCGGCGCCCGACCGGGGTGGACGCGCTCGACTTTGCCCGCACCGTGGCGGCGAAAGGGGCTGGCGAGATCCTGCTCACCTCGATGGACCGCGACGGCACCAGGGCGGGGTTCAACATCGAGCTGACCCGGACGATCTCCGAGGCGGTCGACATTCCGGTGATCGCCTCCGGCGGCGTCGGCGAACTTGAGCATCTGGTCGAAGGGGTGACCGAGGGCAAGGCCTCGGCCGTGCTCGCCGCCTCGATCTTCCATTTCGGCATCTACACCATCCGCGAAGCCAAGGCGCATATGGCTGCCGCGGGCATCCCCGTGAGGCTCTGATGGACGTGTTGCAGCATCTGGCGGACACCATCGAGGCCCGCAAAAGCGCCGACCCGGAGACGAGCTGGACCGCGAAGCTCCTGGCCAAGGGGCCGGAGAAATGTGCCGGGAAGTTCGGCGAAGAGGCGGTGGAAGCGATCATCGAAGCGGTGAAGGGCGACCGCGCCCGGCTGACGGCGGAGGCTGCCGACGTGCTTTATCACCTGCTGGTCATGCTCGCCGCCCGCGGCGTGACGCTCGACGAGGTGCTCGCCGAGCTGGAACGGCGCGAGGGCGTGTCGGGCATCGCCGAGAAGGCGTCGCGGGGCTGACAGCGTGAAATGACGCGCCCGGGCCGCCGGAACCGCCGGGAACACACCTGAACCGGATGCCTGTCGGGGTATCGCCCCAGGGTATTGCCAAGGAAAGCGTTGGGAAAGTGGTGGGCGACCCTGGAATCGAACCAGGCATGGGTCTCCCCGGCGGAGTTACAGTCCGCTGCCGCACCTTGCAGCTCGTCGCCCGAACCGGTGCCTCGGCCCCGGAACGAGGGCGGATGTACAGGGGTGCCCGGCCTCCGTCAAGCCCTGTCGGGCACTGCCGGGGCGAAAACGCTTGCACCTTTCCGCAAGCCTTGCGCATTCTCCGCACCAAAGCCCGCGCGGGCCCGGTTGCGGACCCGTGGCGGACCCGGTGGCAGGCCCGGAGGCGGGTCGGGCGAAGGGATCGGGCGAAGGGATCGGGAAAGGAAACGAACGTGGCCAGAAAACCCTCCTGGGTGGTCGAAAAGGAGCGCGCCCGCAGCGCTGGCGCGCGCGAGACCCTGTGGCTTTTCGGCCTGCATGCGGTGCGTGACGCGCTGCTCAACCCGGCCCGCGAGAAGCGCCGTCTGGTGGTGACCAAAAACGCCGCCGACCGGCTCGGCGAGGCCATCTCCGCTGCCGGGCTGGAGCCGGAGATTGCCGATCCGCGCCGGTTTCCGGTGCCGCTGGACCCGGGAAGCGTTCACCAGGGTGCAGCGCTCGAGGTGAAACCGCTCGACTGGGGCCCGCTCGAGGCGATCTGCGCCGCGCCCCCCGGCACGGCTCCCCGTGTGGTGCTGCTCGACCGGGTGTCGGACCCGCATAACGTCGGTGCCATCCTGCGGTCGGCGGAGGTGTTCGGTGCCGCGGCTGTGGTGGCGACCCGGCGCCATGCCGCCCCCGAAACCGGGGCGCTCGCCAAGACCGCCTCCGGCGCGCTGGAGCGCCAGCCCTACCTGCGGGTGACCAACCTCGCCCGGGCGATGGAGAGCCTGCGCGGCCTGGGCTATGTGCTGCTGGGCCTCGACGGCGAGGCCGAAGAGGGCATCGGCGCGGCGGTTGCGGCGCTGCCCGGCGTGCCGCTGGGCCTGGTGCTCGGCGCCGAGGGGCCGGGCCTGCGCGACAAGACCCGGGCCACCTGCGACCGGCTGGTGAAAATCCCCTTTGCCCGCGGGTTCGGCTCGCTCAACGTCTCCAACGCCGCCGCAGTTGCCCTTTACGCTGCCCGGGCCGGGTGATCCGGCCGGGGACGAAATTCATGATGTGTTCACTTTTTGGCTACCCGCCCTTTTTCTGGCGCTATGTGTTCCTATCTCTGTAGGGAAAGCGGACTGTGGAGCGTCCGTTTTCGTGATCACTGTCCCTCGTTCCACGAAACTGCGCCCGGCATTCCCGGGCGCTTCTTTTTGGCGGTCTGGCCAGGCGGTATCCGACCCCGGGGGAAGGGGGGGCGTATCCGCACCGGAGCCGGAATGGGCAGGCAGGGGAGCCAGGGGAGCCAGGGGAGCCAGGGGCCAAATGTCGCGCTTCCCTTCGGGCCACGCGCCGCCTATGGCGTTTGGCGAAATACCTGATACAAAAAGAGCATCACCTGACGCGCCCAAAATCCATGATTTCAGGAAGCGTCAGGTGATTCAGGTTTTTCGCATAACGCCCCGGGCTGCCCTCATGACCACCGATACCGAACTCCGCCAGATCCTCGGCACCACGAAGACCATCGCGCTCGTGGGCTTTTCCAGCAACCCCGAACGCCCCAGTCACAGGGTTGCCGTGTTCCTCGCCGAACGCGGCTACCGGGTGATTCCGGTCAACCCCGGTCTTGCGGGGCAGGACTTCATGGGAGAGCCCGTTGTTGCCGACCTTGCTTCGATTCCGAAGGATGCGGGCGTCGACATGCTCGACGTGTTCCGCCGCTCCGAACATGTGCCGCCGATCGTCGAGACGGCGCTGGCGGAGCTGCCCGGGCTGAAGACGATCTGGCTTCAGATCGGTGTGACCAGCGAAGCCGCCGCCAGGATGGCCGCGGACAAGGGCCTTGCCTTTGTCGAGAACCTGTGCCCGAAGATGGAGCTTGAGCGGCTCGACGGCTGAGCCCGCGCCGCCCTTCCGGCATGGCCGCCGCCGCGCGGCGGTTCGTGCGGGTCTCCGGGGCCGCCATGGCTGTATTGTTTTCCATTGGCTTTCAAGGGGCTGGCCGCTTTTCTTGAAGTGATGCCAACAATATCCGGTTCCCGCTCCGCGTTCCCTTGAGCCCGGGTGCCCGGGGTGCACAGGCCGCGCCACCGGTGCTCCGTTCGGCCTGCCCTGTCCCGCCCGCTGGCAACAACCCGCAGGCCATGGGGTCTGGCTGCATTTGGACTCGACTCGCGGCTTCCGGTCGGGGATACCCGGTGGCTGGGCGCACCGGGGCCGGGGGCGTTCGGGTTCCGGTATGGGAACGGCACAGGGGCGGAATGGGGCAGGGGGCGGAATGGCGTTCAGAGAAATCACACCGGGCGATCTGCCGCTTCTGCCCGCTCTGCTCAGCGAGGGGTTTCCGGCGACCCGCCCGGAATTCTGGTCCCGGGCGCTCGATGTGCTCGACCGGCGGCCGCCGGTCGAGGGCTTGCCGCGCTATGGCCTCGTGCTGGAGGCGGAGGGCGGGCTTCATGCGGTGATGCTGATGCTGTCGCAGATGCGCGGCACGGTGCGGCTGTGCAATCTGTCGAGCTGGTATGTGCGCGCCAGTCACCGGGGCTATGCCTCCTTCATGCTTGCCCAGGCGCTGAAGGCGAAGGACGTGACTTGGCTCGACTGCTCGCCAACCCCGCCGGTGGTGCCGATGATCGAGAAATTCGGCTTCGAGCCCTATACCGGCGGGTCGGTGCTGCTGGATGCGCGGGCCTCTGTCCGGCGGGGTCCGGCAGTGGGTCCGCTCCGGCCCGGCACGCTGGAGACGCTGGAGGCGGCGGAGCGGGAACGGATCGAGGCCAATCTGCGCGCCGGGTGCCGCGGGCTGGTGGCGCAGGGCACCGGGGAACAGCCGCTGCTCTACCGGGTCGCGCGGGTCAAGCGGCATGTGCCGGTCGCGCGCTTCGTCTACGGGGCGCCGGAGGTGATCCTGGCCCATGCGGGCGCGATCGCCCGCCACCTGCTGGCCCGGGGGATCCCGCTGGCGCTGGTCGACCGGCCGGTCGGGGCCGCCGTTCCGCTGGGCCGGGAAATGCCCGGCTACGGGGTGCGCTACTGCCGCGGCGACGCCGCGCCGCCGGTGGGCGATCTGCTCGACACGGAATATGCCCTGTTCGGGATCTGAAGCGGGGGGAGGGCGCGTGCCGCCGGGGTTGCCCTTGTTCATACGACGATCTGCGTGCCCGCGCGCCCGGGATGACCGCAACCGCCGTGGCCGCGCGGCCCGCCCGGGCTCACTCGATGTCGATCAGGTCCGCCACGCCGTTTGCCAGCATCTCGAGCACGGGCGGATCGGTTGCGAAATGCTCCTTCGCGGTGGCATAGGCGGCTTCGGCCTTTTCGTAATCGCCGAGCACCGCGTAGGAGCGCACCAGCATGATCCATTTGTCCGGATGGGCCGGGTCTTCGGCGAGGCGGGCGGCGAGGCCGGCAACCATGGCGTCGATCGACGCGCCCTGTTCGGCCTCGGGCTGGGCGGCGCTCGCGGGGGCATCGGCCGTGGTGGGGCCGGAGGTGCCTGCGGGACTCTCGGGCTGGTAGATGTCCATTCCCAGCATGACCGCGGCCGCGTCGAACTTTTCCTGCACGAAGGGGGCGCCGGTGAAATGCGCAGCACCTTGAGTCAGCACGCTGGCGGCGCGGTCGTTGTCGCCCGCCCGGGCCAGCCGGGTGGCGAGCTCGATCCAGGCGGCATGGTCGAGCGGGTTTTCGGCGAGCTGCGCTTCCAGCTCGGCGATGCGGGCTTCTCCGACCTCGCCTTCGCTGGCCCCGCCGGCGGCGGCGATCTCGGCTTCGGTGGCGTCGGGCAGAACCTCGGTCAGATCCCGGCCGAGAAACCGCACCATGTTGACGATGTCGCGGCGCAGCAGCGCCATATAGGGGGCGTCGGCGGGGCTGTCCTGCTTCAGCCGGAGCCAGTCGTCCAGCGCGCCCGCGAAATCCTGCGCCTGCGCCTTGGCCAGCGCCACATAATAGCGGGCGCGCGGGTCCGGGGTTTCGGTGAGCACGGTTTCGAAGATGATCCGCGCCGCCGCCGGCACCTTGTTGCCGTTGGCGAGCACCAGCGCCTCGCCATAGGCCGCCTGCACCCCGGGCTCGTCGGGTTCCAGTTCGGCGGCGTGGCGATAGGCTTCGGCGGCGGCGGCGTTGTCGCCGATCTCGGCATAGGAGGTGGCGAGCACCCACCAGTCCTCGAAGCTTTCCGGGTTCTCGGCGGTGCGCCGGGTCATCAGCTGGATGCGGGCGGCCATGTCGCCCGAAGCGGCGCGGCGTTGGAGGATTTCGGTGCGTCGCTCCGCCAGCGGCCGGTCGGGCAGGCCGGGCTGGCCGGTGACGACATAGCCGCCGAGCGCCACCGCGGCGGCGATTGCGGTGAGCGCCAGCGCCGCCAGCGGCGCGCGGTCGGAGCGGCTGAACCCGCCGTCGAGATGACGCGCGGCGGCGAGGGTGCGGCGCTCGATCTCCTGGGCGGCGGCGTCGCGCTGGTCGGCGGTGATCAGCCCCTGGGCCAGGTCGCGGTCGAGCTCGTCGAGCTGGTCGCGGAACACCGAGATCGCGCCGTCGCTGTCGTCCATCTCGATCGTGCCCCTGCGCAGGAAGGGCCAGGCGATCCAGAGCGCGCCGGCCAGGGCAAGGGCGAGAGCGGCAGGCCAGAACATCATGTCTTCCCCTTGAGGATGCGTTGCGCCTTGCGGCGGTCGTCGTCGGAAAGCGCGGGCGCGGCGGGGGCGCGGGCCTGGCGGCGGCGGTAGCCATAGGCGCCGAGCGCGCCCAGCAGAAGGAACAGCACCGGGGCGGCCCAGAGCGCATATGTCCGCGCCGAGAGGGGCGGTTTCAGCAGCACGTAATCGCCGTAACGGTCATGGATATAGGCCAGCACTTCGGCGTCGCTGTCGCCCGCCGCCATGCGTTCGCGCACCAGCACGCGCAGGTCGCGGGCAAGACCGGCATTGGAATCGAAGATGCTTTCGTTCTGGCAGACGAGGCAGCGGAGTTTCCGCCCGATCGCGCGGGCGCGGGCCTCTTCGGCGGGGTTGTCGAACATCTCGGCGGCGTCGAGGGCATGGGCCGCGGGAATGAGGGCCGCAGGGATGAGGGCGAGGGCAAGCGCGAGGGCCAGAACAAGGCCCCTGGACAGGCTCGGAAGACGCGGAGCCGTTTGCAAACGGCCTGGAGCGGAGCGGCGGGCCATGGGCATCATCGTCCTATTCTGCCGGCTGGGCGGTGAAACGGCGGGTCGGGGCGCCGATCCGCAGCCGCCGGTCGGTGAGCGAGATCAGGGCGGAAAGCGTGAGCAGCAGCCCGCCGAACCACATCCAGGGCACGCCCGGGTTGTAGTAATAGCGCGTCACGAAGCCGCCCTGTCCGTCCGGGTCGCCCAGCACCGCGTAGAGATCGCCGTGCCAGAGGGTGACAATCCCGGCTTCGGTGGTCGGGCGTCCCTGCACCGGATAGAAGCGGCGTTCGGGGTGGAGGGTGGCGACGGGCTGGTCGTCGCGGCTGACGGTAACCGTGGCGATGGAGGTCTGGTAGTTGGGGCCGGCGTCGGCCACCACCTCGCCGAGGGTAAAGGCGTAGGGGCCGACCTGAACCGCGTCGCCCGGGGCGGAGGTCTGGATCTCCTCGACCTTCCAGACCGACACCGCCACCACGCCGGCCGCGGCGATGGCCAGCCCGAGGTGGCCGAGATAGAGCCCCCAGGCCGAGCGCGGCAGGCCGATGAGGCGCCTCAGCCGGGCCGCGCCGGATTTGCGGCCGCCGAGACGGGTCCAGAGATCCTGAAGCGTCGCCACGCCGAGCCAGATGGCGATGAGAATGCCGAGGAGGCCGACCGGGCTCTTGAGCCCGAGCGTGAGCGCGGCCAGCGCCGTCAGCCCCGAGGCGATGGCGAGGCCGATGCCGGCCTTCCTCAGCACCACCGCCGGGCGGGCGCGTTTCCACGACAGAAACGGCCCGATCCCGGCGGCGACCATCACAAGCCCGAAGACCGGCAGGAAGCTCTGGTTGAAATAGGGCGCGCCGACGGTGATCTTGGCGCCGTTCACCAGTTCGAGCACCAGGGGGTAAAGCGTGCCGACGAAGACCACGCCGGTGGCCGCCGAAAGCCCGATATTGTTGAACAGCAGCCCGGTCTCGCGCGACCAGAGCGCAAACACCCCGCCCTCGGCGATCGACGACCCGCGCCAGGCGTAGAGCGTGAGCGCGCTGCCGATATAGAGCGCGAGCAGCGCGAGGATGAAGGTGCCACGGTCGGGGTCGGTCGCGAAGGCGTGGACGCTGGTGAGAATCCCCGAGCGCACGAGGAAGGTGCCGATCAGCGAGAGCGAGAAGGTCAGGATCGCGAGCAGAATGGTCCATTTCAGCAGCGCATTGCGCTTCTCGACCACGATCGCCGAATGCAGCAGCGCGGTGCCGATCAGCCAGGGCATGAAGGAGGCGTTCTCCACCGGATCCCAGAACCAGAACCCGCCCCAGCCAAGCTCGTAATAGGCCCACCACGCCCCGAGCGCGATGCCCGCGGTTAGGCCCGACCATGCGATCAGCACCCAGGGCCGCATCCAGCGTGCCCAGGCCGGGTCGACCCGTCCGGTGATGAGGGCGGCGACGGCGAAGGAAAAGGCGGTCGAGAAGCCGACATAGCCGAGGTAAAGCAGCGGCGGGTGGAAGGCGACGCCCGGATCCTGCAACAGCGGGTTCATGCCCTGGCCGTCGAGCGGCGGGGTGGCGATGCGCAGGAAGGGGTTGGAGGTGAACAGGATGAAGGCGTAGAAGCCCGCGCCGATCATCGCCTGCACCGCCAGCACGGTGGAGCGCATCACCACCGGGATCATCCGCCCGAACACCGAGATCAGCACTCCGAACAGCGCCAGCATGAACACCCAGAGCAGCATCGAGCCTTCATGGTTGGCCCAGACCCCGGTGACCTTGTAGAGCATCGGCTTCAGGGAATGCGAGTTCAGCGCCACGTTGACCAGCGAGAAGTCGGAGACCACATAAGCATATGTCAGCGCGCCGAAGGCCAGCGCGGCGGCGGCGAATTGCACCTGCGCGGCGCTGTCGGCCACCCGCATCGCGGCGGCGGAGCGCGCGCGGGTGCCCCAGAGCGGCAGACTGGCCTGCACCAGCGATGCGGCCAGCGCGATCCACAAGGCGAGATGGCCCAGTTCGGCGATCATCAGGCGGTTCCCCCCTTGTCTTTGAGCTTGTCATTGAGCCCGTCGTGAATGACGGGGCAAAGGCCCGGGCCTCCCCCGGGCGTGCCGGCTTCGCCGCCGTGGAGCGCCGCCATCGGGTTGTGCGGCTTGCGGGCCACGGGCACCGGCAGCCGGCGCGCTACCGCGGCGGGGTCGGGCACCACATATTCGGTGGGCGAGAGGAATTTGAACAGCCCGGATTTCTTCAGCCGCGAGAAGATCCGGCTGACGGTTTCGGCGTTGAGGCCGAGATAATCGGCAATGTCCTCGCGTGACAGCGGCAGATGCACCGGGGCGTGGCCCGGGGTGAGTTCGGCAAGCTCGGCCAGAAACAGGGTGACGCGTTCGGTCGAATCGAGCCGGCCGAGGGTGGTCAGATGCCGGGTGGCGATCTCCAGCCGGGTGTGGACCACCTCGAACATCGTATACATGAAGCCCGCATCCTGTTGCAGCGCCTCGATGTCGTGGCTGAGGTCGATCTCGCAGATCTCCACCGGCTCCAGCGCTTCGAGCCAGGCGGGGCTGTCTTCATGGGCCATCGGCCCGCAGACGGTGGCGCCCGGGCGTTCGATCCCCGAGATCTGCCGGCGCCCGTCGCGCAGCGAAATGCAGATCGCCGCGGTGCCGGACAGCACCGTCCAGAGCTTCATGCAGGCAGCCGGACGGGTCTCGATCCGCTCACCGCGGACGAGGGCGATCCTGCGGGTGGCCTGCCGTCCTGCCTGTTCGGCGTAGCGGCAAAGCTTCGAGGCGCAGGAGAAGCATTCACCGGCATCGGCAATGGTCGCCATTTTGGCTCCGGTCGGGTGTGGCTCAAGATTGCCCTATCCGAAACGACCTCCGCCCGCGCCGCAATGACCAGGATCAAGCCGCGCCAAAAGGATGCCGTCCGCAAGACCGTCCGCAAGGCCGTCCGTATGGGCGGGTTTCCGCGGCAGGGCCGAATTTCTCCGCAAACCGCGAAATCCTGACAATTGTCAGGGCGGCGACATGCCGCGCCCGGTTACACTTTTCCTGAGCCGGCGCACCTGCGCGCGCCGGCGCGGCTTCCCGGCGGACGTCTCAGCGGCCGGTCCGGTCCGGCGCACCTGCGCGCGCCGGCATAACTTCCCGACGGGCGTCTCAGCGGTCGGGCCGGTCCGGTGCACCTGCGCGCGCCGGACCGGCTCTCAGAAGGGAGTGGATCATGAGAAACGCAATCACAATCCTGTTGCTGCTCCTCGGCACCACCGGCCTTGCCGTGGCTGAGAGCGCAGAGACGACAGGCCCCGGCGCGGAAACGGCCGTGCCCGACCGTGTGGACCCGGATGTGGCAGCCGAAAAGGGCTGCCTGTCCTGCCATGACGGCATCGAACAATTCACCACCGGCGACATGATGGAGCAGATCATGGACATCGGTGCCGAATACGGCGACCCGGGCGGTTGTGTCACCTGCCACGGCGGCACCCCGCAGGGTCTCACCGCCGAAGAGGCCCACCAGGGCGCGCCGGAAGATCTGGCCGACTACGGCCCCGACATGTTCTTCGCCGATCCGGGCTCGGTCTGGATCGCCGAGAAGACCTGCGGCCAGTGCCATTCGGGCTATGCCGACCGCCTCAGGCTCGCGCTGATGAACACCGAGGCCGGCAAGCTTCAGGGCAACCTGTGGTCCTGGGGCGTGCTCGACACCCACCGCGCGGTCTATGGCAACTATGATCTGACCGATGAAGACGGCCATGTGCCGAGCGTCGGCACCGAGGCCTATCAGGACTACATGGTCGCCTTTGCCGAAGCCCATCCCGAGCAGATGCCGCTGTCGATGGAGCAGGTGCCGGAGGTCGATGTGGATGCGGTCTCCGAACATCCGAACCTCGCCGGCATCACCTATTCGCGCCAGCAATGCCAGCGCTGCCACGTCGGCGTGACCGGCCGCGAGAAGCGCGGCGACTACCGCGGCACCGGCTGCTCGTCCTGCCACGTGCCCTATTCCAACGAAGGCTTCTACGAAGGCAACGACCCGACGATCGCGCGCGACCAGCCCGGCAAGCTGCTGACCCACCAGATGCAGGCGACCCGCGAGCGCAGCGTCACCGTGGGCGACGTGACCTATTCCGGGATCCCGTCCGAAACCTGCAACTCCTGCCACAACCGCGGCAAGCGGATCGGCGTGAGCTATCAGGGCATCATGGAATTCCCCTATGGCTCGCCCTACACCGCCACCGGTGGCAAACAGCCGAAGCTGCACACCAAGAAATATCTCTACATCAAGGACGACCTGCACCATTCGATCGAATCGCGCGACGGCAACCCCGAAGGCGGCATGCTCTGCCAGGACTGCCACACCACGATCGACATGCATGGCGACGGCAACCTGCCGGGCACCACGCTGGCCCAGGTCGAGATCGAGTGTGAAGACTGCCACGGCACGGTTGCCGAATTCCCGTGGGAACTGCCGCTGGGCTATGGCGAAGAGCACGGGATGGAGCTTGCGGATACCCCGCGTGGCCTGTCGGAAGACACCAACGACGAGAGCTACATGTTCGGCACCGAATATGAGGCGGGCGACGGCTACCTGCTCACCGCCCGGGGCAACCCGTTTGGCAACGTGGTGCGCCGGGGCGACAAGGTGATCCTGCATTCGGCTTCCGGTCTCGACTTCGAAGTGCCGGTGCTGAAGCAGATCGCCCTTGACGGCAGCTGGAAATCGCCCGATGCCGAGGTCGCGATGAGCCAGGTCGGCGCCCATATGGAAAGCATGGAATGCTACGCCTGCCACGCCGACTGGGCGCCGCAATGCTACGGCTGCCACATCACCGTGGATTATTCCGAGGGCAAGACCGACGTCGACTGGATCGCCAACGCCAATGCCATCGGCCCCGACGGTCTCGGCCCGGACAACGTGCTCGGCACCAACGGCCTGACCTCCGCCGGCAAGGTCTCCGAGACCCGCTCCTACCTGCGCTGGGAAGAGCCGACCCTCGGGATCAACGGCGAAGGCCGCGTCAGCCCGCTGATGCCCGGTTGCCAGGTCATCACCACGGTGATCGACAAGGACGGCCCCCCGACGCCGGCGGCACCAAGGGCCTCGACCACGCCGCGGTGCAGCCGCATACCGCCGGCCGTGAGGCGCGCGCCTGCGAAAGCTGCCACAACAACCCCAAGGCGCTTGGCTACGGGATCATGGGCGGCCGCTTCATGCAGGGCTATCAGGACGGCTTCATCGTCGATCTGGAAACCGCCACCGGCGAGGTCATCCCCGGCCAGACCCAGTTCCAGTCGGTGCCGATCCCCTCGCTCGACCACGACCTCAGCCGGATCGTGACCGAGGATGGCCAGCAACTGGTGACCATCGGCTCGCACTGGCCGCTGACCGGCCCGCTGCCGCAGGAGATGCGCGACAAGATGGAACGCACCGGCCTGTGCATGGGCTGCCACCAGAACATGACCGATGAGGAGCTCTGGAGCCGTGTCAATACCCCCGGTTTCGTCTCCAACGAAGAGCACCAGAAGATTCTGGACGCGGCGCTCAAGGCCTATGCCGAAACCAACCCGGCCGGGAAGTGATCTCCTGACCGGATGACCCCGGGGCCCGGCCGGTCATCCTGACCGGCCGGGTTCCTTTTTGGGGTGGGGCCGGTCATCCCGACCGGTCGGGGTCTTTTTGGGAAGTGGGGGCCGGTCATCCTGACCGGCCGGGGTTTTCCGAGTGGGGGCAGGGCCCCCGGCCGCCCCGGCCCGGACGGTCCCTGCCGGCCCGCACACCTCCCGCAAATCGGGCTTGCGCCCGAAGCACCCCCCTGCCTTCATGGCGTCAGCACCGATCGACCCCGGAGACCCCATGGCTCGCCTGAGATCCCTCTGCCTCGCCGCGCTTTGCGCCCTCACAGCCACCCCGGCCCCGGCCCCGGCCCCGGCCCCGGCCCAGCCGGTGCCGCTGCCGGTGCTCGCAAAAGACCTGCTCGGGCCCTGCCAGGACGCCGACAACGATGCCCGCGACGGGTTTCTGTCCGAGCTGGAATGTATCGGTTTCATCGCCGGTTTCGTGGCCGCGCTCGAAGTATCGGACGGCCCGCCGCTCTGCCTGCCCGACACCAACCGCGAAGACGCGATCCGCCGCGCCTATGTGCGCTGGGTTCATGCGTCCTTTTCGAAACGCGCGAAGCTGCCGGTGGGCGTGGCGCTCAAGGCGGCGCTGGACGAAAGCTTCGGCTGCGAGTAAGGCGCGCGAGGGGGGCGAATCACCCCGCGCGGGGCGTCAAGGGGTGCGCAAAACCCGACCATTTCGCTCAAAAATATAGTTGCATCAATATCTAAGCCCCCACGCGCTTTCTTGCGCAACACTTTCCCAACACAAGAAAACTTTCCGATGTTAGCGCTCGCGGCCTCGCTGGCTTGTCCCAGATCATGGCCGCTCAGGGGGGGCGGGGGTGACACTGACTCCAGTCCGGCAATCCGCAGATGCGCGCGGGGAGGAGGCTCCGGCCGGGCTCATGAACCCAAGGGACCCATCATGATCGAATACAGAATTCACGGACGTGGAGGGCAGGGCTCGGTGGCCGCTGCCTATCTGCTTGCCGCTGCCGCCTTCGAGGCGGGGTTCACCTGTCAGGCCTTCCCGGCCTTCGGGGCCGAGCGCCGCGGCGCCCCGGTGATGGCCTTCGTGCGGATCGACGACAAGCCGATCACCCGCCACAGTCAGGTCACCAGCCCCGACTTCATGATCGTGCAGGATGACACCCTGCTGCTCGACCCGAACCTCACCCAGGGGCTCAGCCCGAAGGGCGCGATGCTGGTCAATTCCCGCAACCCCGCCTCGCATTTCAAACAGTTCAAAACCCGGCTGATCGCCTTTCCCGCGACCGAACTGGCCGTCGAGGTGATCGGCCGGCCGATCCCCAACACCGCCCTGCTCGCGGCCTTCCTCGCGCTCACCGAACACGTGCCGCAAGAGGCGCTCGCCGCCGCCCTCAGGGGGCGGTTCTCGGGCAAGATGCTCGACAAGAACCTCGAACTGATCGCCCGGGCCGCGGATGCGGTCGAGAAAGGCGCATGGAAGGAGACAGCCGATGCGTGAAGCCCTTGAAGGCTCGCAAGCCATCGCGCGCGCGGTGGCGCTTGCCAGGCCCGACGTGGTCGCGGCCTACCCGATCACGCCCCAGACCCATATCGTCGAAAACATCTCCAAACTGGTGGCCGACGGCAGCCTGCACACCGAATTCGTGAGCGTCGAGAGCGAGTTTTCCGCCGCCTCCGTGGTGCTCGGCGCCGCTGCCGCCGGGGCCCGGGCCTATACCGCCTCGGCCTCGCAGGGCATCCTGCTGATGTCGGAGGTGATGTACAACATCGCCGGTCTGCGCGTGCCGCTGGTGATGACCATCGCCAACCGCGCCGTCGGCGGGCCGCTCAACATCTGGAACGACCAGTCCGACGCCATGGCGGTGCGTGACAGCGGCTGGATCCAGCTGCATTGCATGTCCAACCAGGAGGCGGTCGACACCACCATTCAGGCCTTCCGGCTGGCCGAGGAAACCGAGCTGCCGGTGGCGGTGAACATGGACGGTTTCGTCCTCACCCATACGATGGAAGTGATCGACATGCCGACCCAGGCCGATGTCGACCGGTTCCTGCCGCCGTTCAAGTTCGACCGCAAGCTCGACCCGGCCAAACCCGCCTCGCTCGGCACTCTGGTGGACCCGAACTGGTTCCCCGAAGTGCGCCATTCGCATCATGCGGCGATGGGCAGGGCGCTGGCGAAGATCGAAGAGATCGACAAGGATTTCGCCCGGGTCTTCGGCCGCGCCTCCGGCGGTCTGCTGAGCGTCGAGGGCGACAGCAAGGCCAGGGTGGCGATCCTCGCCATGGGCTCGGTGGTCGGCACGCTGCTGGCCGGCTTCGAGGAATACCCCGACATGCCCGCCCGCATCGTCAAGCTGCGCGCCCACCGGCCGTTCCCGGCCAAGGCTCTGCGCAAGGCGCTGAAGGGCTGCGAAAAGGTCATCGTGATCGACCGCGCGATCTCGCCCGGGATGGGCGGGGTGATCGGCACCGAGGTCTCGGCGGTGCTCTCGACCATGGCAAAGGCGCCGAAGGTCTACAACTACGCCCTCGGCCTCGGCGGCCGCGACATTCCGGTGTCCATGTATGCCGACCTGCTCAGGGCGGTCGAGAAGCCGAAAGCCCCGCGGTTTGCGGTGTTCGACGTCGATCTCAGGAAACTTCCCCCGGAGGACAGGTAATGGCCCCACGTTCCGACACGTCCACCCGTCTCAACGAACTCAGGATGAAACATGGCCGCCCGCCGGCCTCCCCGGGCGAGCCCAAGGCCGAGACCCCGCAGACCCCGCAGACCCTGCGCGAGGCGCAGCCGCGGTTCCGCGGGCTCGAATCCGGCCACCGCGCCTGTCAGGGCTGCGGTGAGGCGCTGGCCGCGCGGCTGGTGATGGAAAGCGCCGGCCCCGATGTGATGGTCGCCAATGCCACCGGCTGCCTCGAGGTCTTCTCCACCCCCTGGCCGCAATCGGCCTGGCGGGTGCCGTGGATCCATTCGCTGTTCGAAAACTCCGCCGCTGTGGCCTCGGGCATGGAAAGCGCGCTGAAGGCCCAGGGCAAGAACACCAAGGTGCTCTCCTTCGGCGGCGACGGCGGCACCTATGACATCGGCTTTCAGGCGCTGTCGGGGATGCTGGAGCGGCACCACAATGTGCTCTACGTCACCTATGACAACGAAGCCTATATGAACACCGGCATCCAGCGCTCCTCCTCGACGCCGCATTCGGCCACCACCACCACCTCGCCCGCGGGCAAGGAGCGGATGGGCAAGCGGCATCTGAAGAAAGACCTGCTGAGCATCATCGCCGCGCATCACATCCCCTATGCCGCTTCGGCCTCGGTGGCCTATCCGGCGGATCTGCAACGCAAGGTGCGCTACGCGATGGGGGTCGAGGGGCCCACCTTCCTGGTGATCCACTCGCCCTGTCCGCTGGGCTGGAAACACGATTCGGCGCTCACCATCGAGGTCGCCCGGCGCGGCGTCGAATGCGGGCTGTTCCCGCTGGTGGAGCTGGAGCGCGGCGCGCTCACCAACATCATGCCGATCCGCAACCCGCGCCCGGTGTCGGATTATCTCGAACTTCAGGGGCGGTTTGCGCATCTGTTCCGCAAGGACGATTACCGCGCCACCGAGGAACTCGACCACCTTCAGGCGCTCGCGGATCACAACATCGCCACCTATGGCCTGCGCGGCGAAGGGATCGACCCGGTAGACACCACCGGCGTTGCCCAGGTGAAGCGCGGCGGCCCGCTGGCGGGGAGGAACTGACATGGGTGAAATGACACGCGGCCAGTTTGCGAAGGCTGGCACATCGCTCAACTTCAAGACCGGCAACTGGCGCTCGACCCAGCGGCCCGTGCATGTGCATGCCAAGGCGCCCTGCCATGCGGCCTGCCCGGCGGGCGAGGATCAGCAGGCGTGGTTCGCGCTGCTGCAAGAGCACAAACCCGAGGCCGCATGGCGCGCGCTGGTGGCCGCCAACCCGATGCCGGGCGTCACCGGCCGGGTCTGCCCGCATCCCTGCGAAAGCGCCTGCAACCGTGCCCGGGTCGACGGGGCGCTGGCGATCCACAATGTGGAGCGCTGGCTCGGCGACGAGGCGGTGCGGCTGGGCTGGGATTATCCGGTGGAAGAGCCCGCGAAGGACGCGAAAACCGTCGCCATCGTCGGCGCCGGCCCGGCGGGGATTTCGGCCGCCTATCACTGCGTCCGGCTCGGGCTCAGGGCGGAGATCTTCGAGGCCCTGCCCGAGGCCGGCGGGCTGCTGCGTTCGGCGATCCCGCCGACCCGGCTGCCGCGCAAATCCCTCGATGCCGAGCTCGACCGCATCCTCGATCTGCCCGGCATCACCCTCAACCTGCGCCAGCGGCTGGGGCGCGACGTGACCGTCGACAGCCTCAAGGCGCAATTCGCCGCGGTGCTGCTGGCGCCGGGCTGCGAACAGGCGAAGCCCTGGAGCGTCAAGGGCGCGGTGCCGGCGGATCTGCACGAGGGTCTGGAATTGCTGCGCGAATTCCAGGACCACGGCGCGCTGCCGGAAGCCGCGAAGGGCGATGTGATCGTCCATGGCGGCGGCAACACGGCGATGGACATCTGCCGGATCATGAAACGGGCCGGGGCGAAATCGGTGACGCTGATCACCGCCTCGGGGCTGCCGGGGCCGGACACGGCGCCGGACGATCTGATCAACGTGGTGCCGCGCGAGCTGGAAGAGGCGCTGGAAGAGGGGATCGAGGTGATCGACCACGCCACCGTCTCGCGGCTCATCATGAAGGGCTCGCGGGTGACCGGCGTGGAAATCATCGCGCTGAAGAAGGAGCCGGGCAAGGACGGGCGCAAGCGCCGGGTCGAGTTCGAGGGCACCGAACGGGTGGTCTCGGTCGACATGGTGGTGCCCTGCGTCGGCGAACAGGTCGACCCGGAGGGCTATGAGGGCCTGCTCCATGGCGCCTATTTCTGGCCAGACAATCCCGGCGGCCGGATCGCCGACCGGGTCTATGCGCTGGGCGACGCCCGCGGCAACCGTGGCACCGTCTCGGCGGCGATCGGCGACGGGCGCAAGGCCGCGGAAGCGGTCTGGGCGGAGCTGAACGGCGAGGAAGACCCGGCGGAAGACGACCGCCCGACCATCGGCATCGACGGGCTCAACACCGCATATTATCCGGGCGCGCGCCGCACCCGGGTGGCGAAACTGCCCGCAAGCGAGCGCACTTTCGAGGCCGAGATCGAAGGCCCGATCAGCCGTGCCGAGGCGCTGGCGGAGGCGCAACGCTGCCTTTCCTGCGGCAATTGCCTCGCCTGCGACAATTGCTGGACCATGTGCCCGGACAATGCGGTGATCAAGACCGCCGCTCTGGCGGTGGACGGCTCGCATTACGTGTTCGACTACGACTTCTGCAAGGGCTGCGGTCTCTGCACCCATGAATGCCCGACGGGCTATATCCAGAGCGTGCCGGAAACCAGCTGAGGCGCCCGGTAGTCGGGCCGGATTTGCGCGCCGGATTTGCGGCAACCATGCGGAGGCGATACGGGGCCGGGGGCAGGGGCCTTCCGGCCCTTTCCATTGAGGTGAGTGCGCCTGCGGCGGGCGGGTCCGGGGGATTCAAGGTATCTTCGGATCAATTCGGTTCATATCCTGAGTTTGCAAAGCAATTTGCCCATTCGTCCGGGCTGACTGCCTCCAGGGCGGCGGCGATTGCGGTTTCGAGGGCTTCGACGGGTCGTGCGGCGGCCTTGCGCAGGAGGGCCTTGATCCTGGCGAAGGCCTGCTCGATGGGATTGAAGTCGGGTGAGTATGGCGGCAGGAACAGCAGGCTGACGCCGACGGCTTCGATGGCAGCGCGTGTAACCCGGAGACGAGGGTCTTCGGATAAAATCTGAGCCATACATGCTGGCCCCTCTCCCAGCGCGTATTGTGAATCAGAAATCCCGTCGAAGGGGAATCCCTTCGATTCACTACGACGCGGAAATGCTCAATATGGAGTCAGGGTAATGTCGGAGGTGGTCTTCATGCAGAAGACGCTGCGGCGGGCGGAAACGCCCGCATATCAGCGGCAGCGTTGCCATCTGGCTGTTCAGGGCGGAAACGGTGCCTCTTTTGTGCAGGACGTTTCCGCTCGAAAGGAAACGGGGCGTTTGCGGGTTATCCTTGATCCTGATCCGGAAACACGACGCAGAAGGTCAGCTGCATGTTGTCCGGGGAGGGGGTGATGATCACCTCCGCGCCGTGCATATGGGCGCAGCGGGTGATGATCGACATGCCGAGCCCGGTGCCGGTTTCGACCTCTCCCGCGCCGCGCACGAAACGTTGGTCCATATGTTCCACGAGGTATTGCGGCACCCGTTGGCGGCAATCGTTGGCGATGCGGAAGCGCACGCCGTCCGGCGCGCGCGTGAGCGCAATCTCCAGCCGCCCGCCGTCGGGGCTGTAGCGCACGGCATTGTCGAGGAGGTTCTTGAACATGATCCGCAGCGCATCCCCATGGCCCCGGAAGGGCAGGGCGTCGGGGATGTCGGCCGATAGGCGGATGGTCTTCGCCGCGAGCCGGTCGCCCGTCCCGGCCACGCTTTCACGCAGCAGTGCTGCAAGGTCGAGCGGCCCCGGTTCGGTGCGCTGGTTCTCGGGGTCGAGCCGGGCGAGGGTCATCAACTGGTCGACCGTATGGCTGGCACGGTCGACGCGGGTGCCGATCTCGTCGAAAACGGCGCGGGTGTCGTCATCGCGGGCCAAAGATCGCTGCAACTGCACTTCGGTCTTGATCGCGGCCAGGGGGGTGAGAAGCTCATGGGCCGCATTGGCGGTGAACTGCTTTTCGCCCTCGAGCCGGGCGTCGAGCTTGTCCACCACGGCGGCATATTCCACCTCCAGCGCCATGATCTTTTGCTGGAGCGGCAACAATTCGACCGGACAATCCACAGGGCTCTCCCCCGGCCGCCCCTCGGCAAGGCTCTGCACCGGCCGGAACCAGACCCCGCTGCGGTGCCACAGCAGAACACAAGCCCCGACCAGCCCGAGAAGCGGCCAGATCAGCCTTGTGAGCACGGTGGCGATGAAAAACTCCCCCGGTTCGGGGTGTTCCGAGGTCAGGACGATCCGCCCCGCCTCCACCGGATAGGCGTGGTAGCGCAGATGGATGCTGTCGTCCTCGTAATCCGGCAGCTCCAGCCCCGCGCCGTCGGGCGGCGGTGCAATCGTGCCATAGCGCCCGACCAGCTTCCCGTCGCAATAGGCGAAGATGCTGAGCGCCGAGGCAAGCTCCATCTCCGGGTTCAGCCTCTCCAGCGCGATCGCGGGGGCCGCCGCGCAACCGCCGGCCTGCTCCCAGACCGAGGCCACAAGCTGCGCCTTGACCATCATGTCGGCCTCGTCGCGGTCTTCCAGCAAAAGCTGGAACCCGTCGGTCAGCACCGCAAAGCTCCACACGAGCAGCAACATCGCCACGACCCCGGTGGCGGCGGTGAATTTCAGGCGCAGCGATGTCATGGCAGGCTCCGCTCCAGACGGTAACCGATGCCCCGCAGGGTCGAGATGCGGCCCTTGGCGAGCTTCTTGCGCAGCCGTGAAATCTGCGCCTCGATCGCATTGGGGGTGATCTCGCTGTCCCAGTCATAGGCGGCGGCGGCGATCTGGTCCTTGGAGAGGAAGGCGCCGCTGCGCGCGGCGAGCGCGCGCAGCACGTGAAATTCCGAGACCGCCACGGCGACCGGCTTGCCGTTTTCGGTGACGCTCATTCGATCGAGGTCCAGCACCACCTCGCCCGCGGTGACCAGATTGCTGGTCTGCACCACCCCGCGCCGCAACAGCGCCCGCAGCCGGGCGAAAAGTTCTTCCAGATCAAAGGGTTTGGGCAGGTAGTCGTCGGCCCCGGCGTCCAGCCCGCTGATCCGGTCGCGTGTCTCCGACCGGGCCGAGAGCATCAGCACCGGGGCGTCCATCCCCGTCCGGCGCAGCTCGGCCAGAAGCGCGGGGCCGTTGCCGTCCGGCAGCATCCAGTCGAGGATCAGAAGGTCGAACGCCTGATCCCCGACCGCAAACCGCGCATCCTCGCAGCCGGTGACCCAATCGCAAAGATAGTTGCGGCTGCGCAGGGCCCGTTGCAGGGAATCCCCG